>Ga0105052_10002330_pt1 | contig 23521 bp, 23 predicted proteins | sample FRY03_FD_78094 | JGI IMG/M metagenome (GOLD analysis project Ga0105052, IMG submission 78094) | Freshwater microbial communities from Lake Fryxell liftoff mats and glacier meltwater in Antarctica - FRY-03 | ecosystem: Environmental > Aquatic > Freshwater > Ice > Glacier meltwater ... | reverse complement strand
GAAATCATCACAGCGCCATGAAATTCCGACCACACACAAAAATTAAGGCGCCCAATGGCCAAGGAGACCCAAATCAAACTGACAAAAACCCGTTATCGGCTGGGGTGCTTGGGAGTTACGATATGGCTCCAATTGAAACAACCAGTCCACCGAAACAGAAATCTGCCTCAATACTTTTTTCAATTTTGAACGCAGGCTGCCCTATGGTTAAAGTGATGAACGCAGAAAGGACACAAAAGCAAAGTGCGAGTTGTGCATTCAAGACGACGAATTCGACAGAATAGAGAAACATAGGCACAACAGTTACCGTGCTAAAAAGCGATACTGTCAAAAGGGCGGAATCGCGAACGAGGCTACTCGCGCTTCGGCGCATCCGAATCGTGAGCAACAGACCGCCCGCCAGTCCTGCCAGACCAAGCAAGGTGACCGCGCGCTCTGGCCACACCTGCCAAAACCCGGTTCCCCTGATGACCACCACATTACCCAACCGCGTATCCTGTCCGGTTATCAACCACCAGCCGACCGGCAACAGGATCGGGTATGCGACGGCGATCAGCAGGGCACTGTCGTAGAGCCGCCATGTCAGTGCCGCGCGAAACACCTGCGTGGCGGGGGCGGTTTCGGACACCGGGTCGCATAAGCGGGACCAGAGTTGGGTCAGGGTTCGGCGGGTCAGGTTGGTGTAGACTTGGGTGAAGGTCGATTTGCGCAAGGTGCCTGCGATGTAGGCGCGACTGGCGGGGTCGGTTTGCGACAAGAGCGCCATCAGGGTCAGGGCGAGCCAGAGAAGGCCGCCGACCCAGACCCAAGCCGCCGCGCCAAGGGTGGCGGCGGCGGCGATGGCGGCGGCGGCGATCACGCTCCACACCGTAAGGGGGGCGATCAGGGCGGTGTCTTGGGCGGGGGTGTCGGTCACGGGTTGCCTCGGTTGCGGTCGGCGCATGGGGCGTGATGCGGGGATTGGCGTCAAGGCGTCAAGCGGTCACGGCGGCCCATTCGGCACTTTGCATCTCGCGCAACCTGCTCGCGGTGCGTTCGAATTCGAAGCTGCCGGTGCCTTCGCTGTACAGGCGTTCGGGCTCGTCTGCGGCAGAGCAGATCAGGCGGACCTTAGCCTCATAAAGCGCGTCGATCAGGGTGACAAAGCGTTTGGCCTCGTTGTAGTTGCTGGACGAGAGATACGGGATGTCTTCAAGGATCAGCACCCGGATCGCGCCTGCGATGGCAAGAAAGTCGCCGGGGCCGAGGGGTTTTGCGCACATCTCCCAAAAGCTGGCGCGGCCTACGCCGTTGGCAAAGCGGGGCAGATCGACCGTGCGGCCGTTGACGGGGAGTTTGAGCGGCTCGCCGGTGGCGGCGCCGGTCAGGTCGGACCAGATCGTGTCGATGGCGGCCTGGGCACGGCCTGCGGGGTGGAAATACGTCTTCGCACCTGTCAGGCGGTGCTGGCGGTAATCGGTGGGGCTTTCCAGCCTGATCACCTGCAAGCGGTCGTGCAGCAGGTCGATGAATGGCAAGAACAGCGCGCGGTTCAGGCCGTTGAGGTACAGGTCCTGCGGGGGGCGGTTCGACGTGGTGACGATGACCACGCCCGCATCCAGCAGCATGGAAAACAGCCGCCCCACGATCATCGCGTCGGTGATGTCGGTGATCTGCATTTCATCGAAACACAACAGGCGGGTGTCGGCGATCACCGCATCGGCCACGGGCGCGAGGGGGTCGTCGGTGCCGGTCTTGCGCGCGGCGTGCAGGCGGCGGTGAACGTCTTGCATGAAGGCATGAAAGTGGACGCGGCGTTTGGCGGGAATGTCGGTGGCGTGGTGGAACAGATCCATCAGCATGGATTTGCCGCGTCCGACGCCGCCCCACAGATAAAGCCCGCTGGGCGGCGGGTTCGGTCGCGCAAACAGGCTTTTGATGCCTTTGGGGCTGCGGGTCGGGTTCGCCTCGAGCCAGACGCGCAGGTGTTCGAGCATCGGCAGAACGGCGTGTTGGGCAGGATCGGGGCGCAGGGTGCCAGCCGCGATCCGGGTGTCGATGATCTGGGTCAGGGTCTGGCGCATGGCGTTGTCTAGCGGCTGCGGGGCGGCTAGAAAAGCCCTTCGCTGCGGGGTGTGTGTTCTGTCGGTTGACAGTCTTGCGCGGGCGCGCAACGTGAGGTCGATGTTGCGGCAGTGAGGTTGGGGGTCCTGCGGAATGAAGTTCGTTCTGGCCATCGACGGGGGCGGCAGCGGGTGTCGCGCGGCTTTGGCCGATGGATCCGGGCGGGTGTTGGCACGCGCCGAGGGCGGGCCCGCGAACATCGCGTCGGATGGGGTGGGGGCCGTGCGGAACCTGTTGGCGGTCAGCCGGGACGTTCTGCAAGGTGTGGACGCGGCGGATGTGCATGTGGTGATGGGGCTGGCCGGGGCGAATGTGGCGGACAGCGTGGCCGCCGTGCAAACCGGGTTCGCGTTGCCATTTGCTTCGGTGCGGGTCGAGACGGATGCGCGGATCGCCGTAGTGGGCGCGCTGGGGAGAATGGACGGGATCGTGGTTGTGCTGGGCACCGGGTCGGTGTTTTCGTGCCAGCGGAGTGGGCGGATGCGACAGGTCGGGGGGCATGGGTTGACCTTGGGCGACGAGGCCGGCGGGGCGTGGCTGGGTCGGGGGCTGTTGTCGGCGGCGGCGCGGGCGGCAGACGGGATGGGGGCGATGACGCCGATGCTTGCGGCGGTGCTGGAAGAAGTGGGGGGCCTTGAGGGGGTAATCGCGTTCAGTCTGACCGCGCGGCCTGCGGATTTTGCGCGGTTTGCGCCCCGGTTGATCGGGTCGGACGACCCGGCGGCGGTTGCGCTGCTGGCGCGGGCAGAAGAATATATCTCGGCATCGGTTTTGGTTCTGCAGGCGGGCGAGGCATTGCCGGTGGTGTTTCTGGGCAGCCTCGGGTTGGCGCTGGCCCACCGGTTCGCCGGGCGGTGGCTTGTGCGACCGGCGCTGGGCAGCGGGCTGGACGGGGCGTTGTTGCTGGGGCTGCAAGACTTGGCCGCACGATGACCGGACAACGGGCTGTCCGGCAGGTTTTGTGCGGCGCGCAGGTGTTCGACGGGGTGCGGTTGCTGTCCGGGCAAGTGGTGGTAGTCGAGGGTGGGCGGATCGTGGCCGTGCGGCCCGATGATCTGGCGTTGCCGGGGGACCGGGTGACGCTGGACGGCGGCATCGTGGCCCCCGGTCTGATTGATTTGCAGGTGAACGGCGGGGCGGGCGAAATGGTCGGGGCTGCGACCGATCTGGCCGCGCTGCGCCGTCTGTGTGCGGCGCATATCGGGCTGGGGTCTGCGGGGATACTGCCGACACTAATCACCGACACGGCGGAGGTCACGGCGCAGGTCCTTGCTGCGGGGATTGCGGCGGCGCGGGCGGGCGTGCCGGGGTTTCTGGGCCTGCATCTGGAGGGGCCGCATATGGACCGCGCGCGATGTGGCGCGCATGATCCGGGGCTGATCCGGGCGATGAACGCAGACGATCTGGCGATGCTTTGTGCAGCGGCGGCGCAGTTGCCCGCGCTGATGGTCACGCTGGCCCCCGAAGCGGTGAGCCTGCAACAGATTGCCACGCTGGCGCAGGCGGGCGTCGTGGTCAGTCTGGGTCACAGCGATTGCAGCTATGCCACGGCGCGGGCGGCGATGGCGGCGGGGGCGCGGTGCGTGACGCATCTGTTCAACGCGATGAGCCCGCTTGGCAGCCGTGAGCCCGGTCTGGTGGGGGCAGCACTGGACAGCGACTGCGTCGCCGGAGTGATTGCGGACGGCATCCATGTCGGTCCTGCCACCTTGCGCATCGCCTGCGCCGCCAAACCGAGCGGGATGTTTCTGGTGTCGGACTGCATGGCCTTTGCCGGGTCTGACCTGACTCGGATCGTGCTGAACGGCCGTGTCGTGCGGCGCGAGTCGGGGCGGCTGACGCTGACCGATGGCACTTTGGCGGGGGCCGATCTGACCTTGCCGCAAGCGGTGCGGGTGATGGTGCGCGAGGTCGGTCTGCCGCCCGAGGTGGCGTTGGCGATGGCAACCTCGGTTCCGGCGGGGGTGATCGGGGCTGCGCAGACGCATGGTCATCTGGCGGTCGGGCGCAGCGCTGACGTGATCCATCTGGACGCGGACTGGCGGGTTGGGGCGGTGTGGCACGCGGGGGTTTCAAGTCAGAGCACCGACTGAACGGCGCGGCTGCCGGGGCGCACGGGTTTCGCTTTGCAAGTCCCGGCCCATTCAGGAAAAAGACGCTTGTTTCTTGATCGCGCAGCGCCCCCCGTTGGATATCTGTTCCAGCACGAAAGGGGTAATCCTGAATCCCGCCACCCTTGAATCCCTGCCCCCCGCATGAAACGGTGCGACCAAACCGGAGGCCCCATGCTGCCGATCCTTCTGAAAACCTTGCCGTTCTTTGTGGTGATCGGCCTTGGATTCGCCGCCGGGAAAACGAAATTCTTCAGCGTCGAGGCCACGGCCTATCTGACTAAATTCGTGTTTTACTTTGCCCTGTCGGCGATGCTGTTCGGTTTTGCCGCCAATCTGGACCTGACGGAAGTGTTCTCGTGGGCGTTCGTCTGGGCCTATCTTTCGGCGACCACTGTGGTCTGGCTGCTGGTTGCGGCAATAGCCCTGTTGCGCGGCACGCAGCCGATCGAGGCGCTGATCGAGGCGCATTGCGGGGTGATCGGCAATGTGGGATTTCTGGGCATCCCGATGCTGGCGCTGCTGTTGGGGCCGATTTCCGTCGGGCCGGTCCTGCTGGTGCTTGCGGTCGATCTGATCGTGTTTTCCAGCGTTTTGACCCTGGGGATCACCGCCCTGCGCGAAGGCCGGATGTCGCCGGGGATTTTCCGGCTGCTGGCGTTGGGGCTGTTGAAGAACCCGATGATCGTGTCGGTGGTGCTGGGGCTGGGCTGGGGGGCGACCGGCTGGACGTTGCCGGTGCCGGTGAACGAGTTTCTGACGCTGCTGGGGGCTGCGGCCACGCCGTGCGCGCTGTTCGCCATCGGTGCGTCGCTGGCCGGGCGCAGTGCGGAACGGCTGGAGATTGCGGCCTGGCTGTCGTTCGCCAAGCTTGTCTTGCATCCGGCGGCGGTCGCGGTGGCGGCATTCGTAATCTTTCCGGTGGAGCCTGTCGCGGCGGGCGTGATGGTTGCGGCGGCGGCGCTGCCGGTGGCGGGCAACGTGTTCATTCTGGCGCAGCATTACGGGGTGGCACCACAGCGGGTGTCCACGGCCATTCTGGTATCCACCGCCGTTTCGGTGTTAAGCGTGACGGCAATGATCGCTTGGGTAACAGGATAGGAGTGCGGATGAAGACGATCTCGGAAAACAGGGCGTTCGGTGGGGTACAGGGAGTTTACAGCCATTCCTCCGCCGCAACAGGGACCGAGATGACGTTCGGGCTGTTTCTGCCCGCCGAGGCGGAAGAGGGAGCCGTGCCCGTGCTGTGGTTCCTGTCGGGGCTGACCTGCACGCATGAAAACGCCATGGTCAAGGGGGCGGCGCAACGCTGGGCCGCCGAGGAAGGCGTCGGGCTGATCTTTCCCGACACCAGCCCGCGCGGGCCGGGGGTGGCAGACGATGCGGCCTTCGATCTGGGCCAGGGGGCGGGGTTTTACGTCAACGCCACGCGCAAGCCGTGGGCGCCACATTTCCGGATGTGGGACTATCTGACCGAAGACCTGCCGAAGCTGGTGTTTGCGGCCTTTCCGCTGGCTCAAAGTGCGCAGGGGATCACCGGCCATTCGATGGGCGGGCACGGGGCGCTCACACTGGCGATGGGGCTGCCGGGGCGGTTCCGGTCGGTGTCGGCCTTTGCGCCGATCTGCCATCCGTCGGACAGCGACTGGGGGCGCAAACAATTTGCGGCCTATCTGGGACCGGACGAGGCGCTGTGGGCGGCGCATGATGCGACATTATTGATGCGCAAGCGCGGGTTTGACGGGCCGATGCTGATTGATCAGGGCACGGCGGACCCACATCTTGACCTGCTGATGCCCGAGGCGTTGGCGGCGGCCATGGCACATCGGCGGCAGGGCGGTGCATTCCGGATGCAGAAGGGGTATGACCACAGCTATTTCTTCGTTTCGACCTTCATCGAGGAACATATCGCGTTTCACGCGGCGGCGTTACATGCCTGAGGCCGAACACCCTGAGGCCGAACACCCTGAAGCCGAACTCCCCGAGGCTGGAAAGCCTGATGCCACAAAACCTGCGGGCCGGCTTTACATCGACGCCGATGCCTGCCCGGTAAAGCTGGAGGCAGAGCGGGTCGCAACGCGGCATGGAATGGTCATGGTTCTGGTGTCGAACGGCGGGATTAGGCCTTCGCCCAATCCATTAGTGGAATCGGTATTCGTGCCCGATGGCCCGGACGAGGCCGACAAGTGGATCGCAGAACGGGTGGGACCGGGCGATGTGGTGGTGACCGGCGACATCCCGTTGGCCGCGCGATGTGTGGCGGCGGGGGCGCGGGTGGTCAAACATAACGGCGAGGAGTTGCACGCCCGCAACATCGGCATGGTGCTGGCGACGCGCGATCTGATGACCGACCTGCGCAGCGCCGATCCGTTCCGGCAGGGCAGCGGGCGGCCATTTTCCAGAACCGACCGGTCGCGGTTTCTGGAAGTGTTGGAGCGGGTTGTGCGGGCGGCCCGCGCGTAATGTCGCAGGCAGGATAGAATACGCCTGCAAACCCGTGTGTTCTTGGCAGATGGCGACGATCGCAACCACCCCCGCAGCCCCCTTGACCGGTATTCTTCTGGCGCTGGGTGGTGCAGCGATCCTGTCGGTCAACGATCTTGCGATCAAGTCGTTGTCGGGGTCTTATCCGCTGCATCAGATCATCCTGATCCGCGCCTTCATCGGCATGGCGCTGGTGCTGGCGGTGATCCACTTATCGCGCACCGGATTTCGGCAGTTGCGCACCCGTCGGTGGCGTGAACATCTGATCCGCGTGTCGATCGTGATGGTGTCGAACGTGTCGTATTTCCTCGCCTTGGCGGTGATGCCCTTGGCCGATGCGGTGGCGGTGGCGTTTGTGTCGCCGTTGTTTGTCACGCTGATGTCGGCGGTGATCCTGGGCGAAAAGGTCGGCCCCCGGCGCTGGGGCGCGGTTGCGGTGGGGATGGTCGGTGTGGTGATCATGCTGCGCCCCGGCGCGGGGGTGATCCAGCCTGCGGCGATCCTGGTGCTGATCTCGGCGTTTTGCTATGCCTCCGGGCATATGATGACGCGGCGGATGCGCGATACCGAAAGTGCGATGACGCTGAATTTCTTTGTGCAGGTCGGGTTTGTCGTGGTGTCCGGTACCATGGGGTTGATGTTCGGCGACGGGCGGCTGGCGCACGACGATGGGTTGTTCGTGTTTCTGTTCCGCCCGTGGGTGGTGCCGGCGGCAGGCGATTGGTGGGTCTTTGTGGCGACCGGCGTTGCCGTGGGGATAGGTGGGCTGATGATGGCGCAAGCCTATCGCACCACCGAGGCGGCGCTGGTGGCCCCGTTCGAATATGTCGGCATGCCGATGGCGATCTTCTGGGGGGTGGTGATTTTCGGCACCTGGCCGGACGCGACGGGTTGGATGGGGATTGCGCTGATTTGCGGGGCGGGGCTTTATACGTTGTGGCGGGAAACCATCCGCCGGAAAGAGGTGGATGTTGCAGCCCCAAGCGGTGATATTTGACATCGGCAACGTGCTGATCGGTTGGCAGCCCGAACAGTTTTACGATGCCCGGATCGGGGCCGAACAACGGGCGCGCTTCATGGCCGAAGTGCCGATGCACGCGGCCAATCTGGCGATTGACGCCGGTGCGCCGTTCCGCGAGACGATCTACGGGCTGGCCGAGGCGCATCCTGAATGGGACCAGCAGATCCGCTGGTGGCATGACGACTGGCTGCAGATGATACAGCCGGTGATCCCGTGGTCGGTCGCGCTTTTGCGCGCGCTGCGGGCCAAGGGTGTGCCGGTGTTTGCGCTGACCAACTTTGGCAGCGAGACGTTCCGGATCGCCCTGGCCGAGTTCGATTTCCTGAACGAGTTCGACCGCGCCTATGTGTCGGGCGATCTGGCGGTGATCAAACCGGACCCGGCGATTTACCGGATCGTCGAACAGGATTGCGCGCTTGCGCCGGGGCGGCTGTTGTTTGTTGATGACCGGGCGGACAACATCGCTGCGGCGCAGGCGTGCGGCTGGGGCGGGCATGTGTTCGACGGCCCCGAAGGCTGGGCACGGCGGCTGGTCGCCGAAGACTTGCTGACAGAAACGGAGGCTGGACTGTGATCATCATCGGACCCGAAGCGGAAGCCCACCTGACATGGCCCGGCCTGCTGGCGGCGTTTGAGGCGGGCCACCGCCTGCCGCGCGCCGAAATTGCCGACATCTTGCTGGCGCGCGGCGACGACCGTCTGCTGGACCGCGCAGCGTGGATCGACGGGCTGGGGTCGCTGGTCAAGGTCGGCACCATCGTGCCGGGCAATGCGGCGCGGGGCAAACCGACCGTCAACGGGGCGGTGGTGCTGTTCGATGACACTGATGGGATGGTCAGCGCCATGCTGGATTTCCATCTGGTGACCAAATGGAAAACGGCTGGGGACAGCCTTCTGTCGGCCAGCCGTCTGGCGCGCAAAGACAGCCGCAACATCCTGCTGGTCGGTGCGGGCACCGTGGCACGGTCAATGGTGGACGCTTACCGCAGCATCTTTCCCGATGCCCGGTTTACTGTCTGGTCGCGTAACCCCGCAAGCGCCGCCGCGATGGGCAATTCGGCGGGCAATTCGGGGGGCCATTCCGTGGCGACCGATCTGGAAACCGCCGTCCGTGCCGCCGACATCATCTGCACGGCAACCCTGGCAACCCAACCGCTGATCAAGGGTGACTGGCTGCAACCCGGCCAGCACCTTGACCTGATCGGGGCCTACACGCCGGACATGCGCGAAGTGGATGACACCGCCATGGTCCGCGCCCGCGTCTTTGTCGATGCCCGCGCCACCACGGTGCACCACATCGGCGAGGTAATGGCGCCTCTGGCGTCGGGTGCGATCACCGTGGACGATATCCTTGCCGATTTCTATGACGACCCGGCGACTTACGCACGCCTGTCGCGGGATGACATCACCATCGCCAAGAACGGTGGCGGCGCGCATCTTGACCTGATGACGGCGACCTACATCGCGAGCCAACTTACCCACCGCTGATCGCCTGACCCACAGTGCGTCACAACAAACCCGCGCGGTCAGGTGGGTCATCAAGGCCCGCGCGCCAAAAGTCCATTCTGGCGCTTCGGTGGCACGGGCGCAGCGTGGTGGTCAGGTTTCCCGGTTCGGGCGTGGAAATCACGACAACACCCCCCCGGATGGCCCCAACAACGTCCCGGTCGACCCAAGGTTTGCCCCGCGCAGATGGTCCGCCAAAATCACGCCCGCTTCTCGCCGCCCAAGGGGTTGTATTGTTTGCCCATCGCAACATCTAATGCCCTGCGGGCGCTGGGTGTTGCATTTGAAACTTGAGTCTAAGCCCGGTCTGCACCCGAGGCCGACGCATAGCGGTCGACCAGAAAACTGGTTGCGCCATGGATGACCGCAGAGGCAAAAATCGTGTAGGCGACCAACGCCCAAAGCTGGTCTTCGTTGATGAACTCCATGTGGCCCGTCGCATAGCCGACATAATAGATCGACCCGATCCCGCGAACTCCGAAGAAGCCGACGATCAGCCGGTCGCCCGAGGTCATTCCCGTTCCGAGCAGCGCAAGCCAGCCGACCAGCGGTCTGATAACCAACAGCAGACCAAAGCCGATCAACGTATAACGCCAGTCCAGCACCGGCCAGAGCGCGGGCAGAATGCTGCCCAGAAACAACAGAAGGATCGCCGACAACGCGTGTTCGACAGCCTCGCTGAAGGCATGCAGTTGCTTGTGGAAAGGATGGTTTTCGCGGACACGGCGGCATACGAGGCCCGCAGTAAACGCCCCGATAAACCCATAACCCTCGGCCAATTCGACGATGCCGTAGCAAAGCAACACCGCGCCAAGCGCCAGAACACCCAACCCGCTGTTCGCAATCGCGCGGCTGCCCCATTCGGAAAAAAGGGTAAGTCCCAACAGCCATCCCACCAGCGCGCCGACTGCCGCACCAACCGCAATCCGGTAGAGCACGTCGCGCATGATCCAGTCCAGAAACCAGTTCGACGGATCCGTACTCTGCGCCGCAAGGATCAGTCCGAGATAAACAAACGGAAAGGCGAGGCCATCGTTGAGCCCGGCTTCGGCGGTCAGGGTGAACCGGACGGGATGCTCGCGACCTTCCAGTGGCGGGCCGACCTGCACATCCCCGGCAAGCACCGGATCCGTGGGGGACAGAACGGCACCAAGAAGAACGGCACCCGCAAGCGTCATCCCGGCCAATGCCCAACCCAGCAGCGCAAGCGCAGCGATGGTAAGCGGCATCGCGATCAACAGAAGTCGGACAGTGGGTCGCCACCTTCTCCAACTGCTGACGTTGTCGATGCGAAGGCCAGTGGCGAAAAGAACCATGATCACCGCGATTTCGCTGGTGATTTCCCAGATGCGCGGTGAAACCGTCGGATCAAGTGCTGCGGGCATACCCGGAATGAAGCTGAACATCGCCAGACCAAAGATCATCAGGATCGCCGATGAGGATGCGGCCCAAAGGGGTGCGATACGTGGCAGCAAGTAAGCCACGAAAATCGCGGCCCCCATTGCCGCCATGAGAATATGTGTTGGTGATAGCCCAAAGAACGATTTGAGTTCGGACATTTGCGGCGACGTCTCCCGTTCGGTGCCATTGCACAAGTGTAGCCTCAGGCACCTATCCGCAGCGGAGCAGCCTTGAAAGTGCGCTGATTTGAACCAAAGCTACCGCCTTCGCCGGGCCGGTGTGATCGTGCCGAGAGAAGGTGAACAGACAAATTCAAACGACTGATAGACGGCGGCGTGCGGTCGGCAGCGTAGCATCCAGAAGGGTGAACCACGGGGTTACAGAACCTGGGTTCGTCCGACTGGGTTTACTTTGCGACAGCGGAGTGGCCCTGCAAACACATACCCATAAGATTGTGCTGAGCCGCCCCGGCAAGACATTTTGTTGATGGGCGAATCCAGCCTTTTTGCTGGTACGTCAGCGCATCGAAACCCGGTCGGGCGGCAATTCGTCAGGCGTTGGCGGGGGTCCGATCGGTGGAGAGATCTCTGGTGCTTCTGGCGGATCGAAAGGGGGCATCTCTGGGGGTGAAGTCGGCGGAATATCCGGCGCGGTCGGCGGGTGCGGCACCCCAAGGGGGGCTGGGGGCTGCGCAGGAATTTCGGGGGCCACGGCCATCGCAGGTCTCTTTTCGACAAGGAGTATCTCAAGGTAACGCCGGAAAGTGCGGCAGGTTCCACTATGATGTGGGCCGCGGTCGTCTCTTCATGAACCGGTGGCGCAATGGAACGCATGTAGCTGTCGCTGGGTTCGTCCCCATGACATAACGGATCATCCGCATCACAACCGTCTTGTTTCCCCATCGCGCGATACCCGTCATCAGATGCAAAAGAGGACAAAGTGTTCAGCAATTGGAAAAAAGAAAAAGCCACGACGGCACTTATTGAAGAGGCCCAGGCTCTTTCGGACAAACTGGCAGAAGCGAAACCGCATGTTCGAGACAGCCATGCTGCCTTCGTTCGTTTCTGGGCATCAACTTACCTTGCTGCCGGGCAGAACCTGTATGATCTGATCGGCTGGACACCAGCGGCCGTTTCCCGTTTCGCCTCTACTGCGCAGACGCGGATTGCCGCGCTGCGCAAGAAGCGGGAATATGACAGCAGCGATGGTCTGACGATCTGGCTTCACACGGCCCGTGCCTTGTCGGAGCCGCGGATCGCACCACCCGTCCGCGACATCTGGCAACAAATCCTGAAGGTCGGACCGAATGCGGATGCGATGGCGCAGGACATGTTGCAGGACGCAGGCCTGCCGGACGATGCAGGCCGACGTGCCCCAAAGGGGTTCGGCGTTGCAGGCCCGACCTTCGATTCTGCTTGACGCTTACGCATCTCGATCCTGGCCATTGGCCCGCCCAAGACGAAGACCGCCAGCTTTGCCTGCCGCAGGCTTCGATGACTTCTTTATCGTTCAAGCCGGACAGAGCCAAGAGAACCGAATGATCCCAACGTAAGGATCAAAAACCCCGCACCATCCTGCGCTGTCGCCTGCGACGCTCTGTCAGCCTTCTTGTGTGTCCGCTCGTGTTGGCAGATCGCAACACCAATCCATATCGCGCCAGTAAGAACGGACGCTGGCAGCCGGACCGGAAGCCGACACACTGTCCACTGTCCAAGCCCGTCAGGTTCCGACTATGCTCTGAAGCGTCTTGCCGGGATTCAGGATCAGCCCATGTGCAATCTTTATTCGTTCACCAAAGGCCAGGATGCGATGCGGCATCTCTTTGACGGTGTGATGCAGGACGGCGAGGCGTTGGAGGATCTGGCCGGCAACCTGCCCCCAATGGCGGGGATATTCCCGGATCATGCAGCGCCGATCATCCGGCATGGACCGAACGGCGGCTGGCAACTGGTCAAGGCCCGTTGGGGAATGCCAACCCCGAAGGTGTTTCTCGAAGGCAAGCGCACCGACCCCGGCGTCACAAACATCCGCAACGCTGCCTCGCCCCATTGGTGGCGCTGGCTGGGCGTTTCGAACCGCTGTCTTGTGCCATTCACCAGCTTTTCCGAGATCGACAGCCGCCCCGGTGCGGTGCGCAACCATCCAGTATGGTTCGCCCTTGGTCCTGATCGACCAATGGCGTTTTTCGCAGGAATCACCACGGAATGGACTTCTGTGCGCAAGCTGAAAGAGGGCGAAGTCACGGCCGATCTTTTCGGGTTTCTGACCTGTGATCCCAACCGCGAGGTGGCGCCGGTGCATCCAAAGGCCATGCCCGTCATCCTGACCAACCCCGAGGAGTGGCGGCTATGGCTGACGGCGCCTGCACCCGACGCGCTGCGGCTGCAACGGCCCCTGCACGACGGTTTGTTGCAGATCGTTGCGGAAGGATCGCGGGAAGATGCGGCTTGAGTCCGCGCCAAGAATTGCCCGGAAAGGCAGCATGCCAGCAAAGGGGCCAGCCGCCTGAGGTGCCTGATATTTTCAAGACTGTGCTTGTATCGCTGGTTGCCCCCGCATTGCGAGGAAGGTCATGCGGTCATTTCGCCCAGATCAGTCGCAAAGCGGCGGGTCATTGCAAGTCCGGCCTCGTTCGGACGCAAAGCCGGAGCGCGGTCGTGGATTTCGATACCGCTGCGCAAACCGAACAACCGTTTGCCGTAGCAAATCAGGTTCTCCAGCCCCTGCATGGTGAAAACAACGGCAGGAAGCATCGTGCGATAGGCGTCCTCTGCCCCCGCCTCATCGCCGCTTCGCCAGGCGTCATACGCGCGCACGGCGTGGTCGATGCAGTCCGGTGCAAGGATCAACCCCTTGCAGCCGATGCGGAAGTTATCGACCAACTCCATCCCGGCGCGTCCGTTGAAGACCGGAAGCAGCCCTTCTGTCGCAGCAATCAGTCCGGCGATTTCGGCAACCGGGCCTTCGCCCTTCACAAGCTGAATGTTTGGGTGCTGCCGGACCAAATCGGCGATGTCGGCGGAGGACAGACCGCGCCCCATGAACGCAGGCGCGTTCTGGATAGCGACGGGCAGGCTGGTCGTCTCGGCCACCCGGCCGAAAAAGCGGATGTATTCCGCCGCACCGTAGCTTCCGACCATCGGCGGTTGCAAGATCACCCAGTCGGCCCCCACGCTTTCGGCATGCCGCACCTGTGCTGCCTGTTCTGCAACCGAAGCACCGCAGATCGTCAGCGCCAGCGGCACCCGGCCTGCGGTATCCTCGGCCACCCAGTCCATGATGCAGCGCCGTTCGCCCTCGGACAGCTTGTTGACCTCGGTCGCAAGCCCAAGCGCCGCCATGCCATGCACGCCCGCCGCCAGACAAACCTGAACCTGACGGCGCATCGCATCGCGGTCCAGCCGTTCGTGCGTGTCGAACAGGGCGTAAAGGATGGCGTGAATGCCGTGGAAATCAGCCATGTCGTTTACCAATCTGCAATGGAGCCGTCGGCATGGCGCCAGACCGGCGCCCGCCAGCTATGCCCGGTGCGGGCGCGATCTTCGATCACCGCTTCGTCGAGGGTGATGCCCAGGCCCGGCCCGTCGGGGATCGGCAGGAACCCGCCTTCCACCTGAAAACGGTTTTCCGGCATCAGATAATCGTTCAGATCACCGCCTTGATTGTAATGGATGCCCAGGCTTTGTTCCTGAATGACGGCGTTATAGCAGATCGCATCCACCTGCAGGCAGGCCGCAAGCGCAATCGGCCCCAGCGGGCAATGCGGGGCCATGCCGATGTCATAGGCCTCGGCCATATGACCGATGCGGACCATCTCGGAGATCCCGCCGACATGGGCGGTATCTGGGTTGATCAGCCCTGCCGCCCGCTTTTCGAACACCGCGCGGAAGTCATAGCGCGAATGCAGCCGTTCGCCGATGCACAGCGTGATCGAGGTGGCGCGTTGCAAATCGGCCATGGCATCGACATGGGCTGACACCACCGCATCTTCGACAAACATCGGGCGCAGCGGCTCCATCTCTTTCAGCAGCACCCGCGCCATCGGCAGATGCACCCTGCCGTGAAAATCGAACGCCAGATCCATCGTGGTGCCCACCGCCTCGCGCAGCGCGAACAACTGATGCAAGATGCCGTCCACCTTGCGGTAGCTGTCGATGTATTGCAGCTCTTCGGTGACGTTGAACTTGCAGGCATCGTAGCCTGCGTCGATCAAAGCCTGCGCCTCTGCGATCAGGTTTGTCGGTCGGTCGCCCCCGATCCAGCGATAGCTGCGCACCCTGTCGCGGACCTTGCCGCCCAGCAGCGCATGGATCGGCTGGCCGTAGGCCTTGCCCTTGATGTCCCACAGCGCCATGTCGATGCCCGACATCGCACTCATCAGCACGGGCCCACCACGGTAGCAGCCGTTGCGATAGATCATCTGCCAAGTGTCTTCGATCAGCATCGGATCACGCCCGATCAGCAAGCTTTCAAGTTCGCGGATCTTGGCGGCCAGCGTTTCGGCGTGACCTTCCAGCACCGGCTCGCCCCAGCCCGTAATGCCTTCGTCGGTTTCCACCTTCAAAAACAGCCAGCGCGGCGGTACGACATAGGTTTTCAGCGCGGTGATCTTCATTTCGGTTTCTTTCAGCCGTGTTGCAGGGTGCCCAGACCGCCATCCACCACAAGGCAGGCAGCGTTCATGAAAGGCGTCTCGTCCGAGATCATGAAGACGGCGGCTTTGGCGATTTCACCGGGTTGGGCAATCCGTCCGCCGGGGTGCAGCGCCATGGTGGCGGCACGGGCCTTGACCGGGTCAGGAAAGCTGTTCCACCAATCGACGTTCTTTTGCGTCTCGACATAGCCCGGCGCCAGTGCATTCACCCGCACTCCTTGGGCCGCATATTCCAGCGCCAGCGATTTGGTCAGGCCCAAAAGCGCGTGTTTGGCCAGCGGATAGGGGAACGTATGCGGGATGATGGTAAAGCTGTGGGTCGAGGCGATGTTCAGGATTGCCCCGCCGCCCTGTTCGATCAGACCGGGCAGCACCGCACGGCAACAGTTCCACGCCCCCTTGAGGTTCACATCAAAACAGCGCGCCCAATCGGCGTCGGTGCAATCGAGCGGCGCGGTAAAGACGTTGATTCCGGCGTTGTTGATCAGCGCATTGATCGGGCCGATGCTGTCGCGGGCGGCATCGACCGCACCGGCAATGGCGGCTGCGTCCGAGATATCGGCCACCGCATGACCGATGCGGGGTCCGGCGTTCAACCGGGCAACAGTCTTGGCTAAAATCGCCGCGTCAAGATCGACAAGAAACAGCGATGCCCCTTCGGCAAGGCAAGCCTCTGCAATTGCGAGGCCGATCCCCTGTGCCGCCCCGGTGAGAAAAATGCGTTTTCGCGTCAGTCTGTCTGTCATGACCACGATCCCGCAACGGTGAACCCTATCTCGGCCAGCCTAGACAAGCCAAACAGCGGAGTCACCATCTTGACGCGTTCGCCCCATCAAGATTTGCGGATGGGTCATCTTTGCCCATCGAGCAAACTCCAGACTGCATCGGCTGCTTTTGCCCGGAGTGCAACCGCAGGCAAGACTTGCGACGATGCAACGCCAAGGTCCAAGTCGTGGGCAATAGGCTGTTTGCCGGGTCGCGTCTGGGCTCGGCAACGCAGGCGTTATGACCGGTGCCATTCGGCAGGCACCCGGCACCGGGCACGCGGGTCTGGACGTGATCTTTCAGTTGCCGAAAACCCAAAGATCGCAGCCGTCAGATACCACCCTGGCCGCAGCCGCGTTGGTGCCGGTTTTCTTGATCAAGACGGCCGGGATCGACCCGCCATCTCCACCGCCAATAAAGTCGTGGCCAGCAGGAAAATCGCCGGAATGGGGTCCATGCGGACCGCCAGCAGAACTCGGTCACAATGATGAACAAAAGCCAGGTCCAGACATCCCTTGGGAATTTCGCGCAACAACGGATCTGTTTCGCCGCTTGCGGACGAATGCGTGACAAGCGTTACGGTGTCAAACGGTCAGGTCTGCGCAATCGTCGATGAAGCTTTCCCAAGGTCAGGCCCCGAGGACAGCAGCAAGGGTGCGGTCAGTTTTGCCAAGCCGATTTTCGTGTCGTTTCTTCCACGGTGACACATCCGGCGGTCATGGGTTTTGCAATGACCAGCCTGTTGCCCTGCAAGATGACGCCGTTAAAAATGTCAATTTTCGATAATCCCGCTTTTTGCAGAATATCAGAACCCGTTCCGGGTCCGCAGAGTGATGCCATTGCCGTCCACAAGGCAACAGCCCTTCACAGACCATTGCCGGACGTGGCTGCCAAGGACGCCCGATTGCATCTGCCGGACACGTTGGCGGCAATCGCGTCCGGGGCGGCGCTGCCTGCGGGCCGGGCCAAAGCGGCGCGGCGCGCAAACCGGGGGGGAGGGGCGGATTACTGGCGGGCGCGACGAGAGTTGGTCGGCGCCCCACAGGCTGCCTTGGCAAATGCGGCGGCAGCACAGGCGGATGAAACCGATGACAGCCACGTTGGCAGTCGGTTTCCCCCCGGTTGCGCCAGCGTGCCAGCCGCAGTTGCGAAGGCCGCAGCGGGACCGACCTGCTGCGCGCCGTGGCCCTCGGCTGTGACATCGAAGACCGGGCGGTGATCGCGCGCGGCGTGACGTCGGCCGGGTCGATGATCGCGCCATGCCGGATGACTGCGTGCAACATCTTCTTGTGGTGACGCTGATCAAGCGGGCGCTTGGCACCGCACAGGCGGCCCGCCTGATCGACGCGGTCCTGAAAATTTACACGGTCCTGACAATCGACACGGTCTTGACAATCGACACGGCGCAGGACGTCCGCGCGTTGTGGCAGGTGCTGTCGCCACAAGGCTGAACCGGCGCGCCTCAGGGCAAGAGGCCGCCGCTGATATGAATAGTCTGGCAGGCCATGAACCGCGCCTCTGGCCTGCACATCGACAGGATGACGCCGGTCGCCTCTTCAATCCCGCCCTCCCGCGCCTTGATCAATTTCGCCTCGATCTCGGGCGACTGTCTTGCCATGGCAGACGGAAATCGAGAAGATCATTTTAAGCGGCGTTTTCGCCCCCGGTGACAAGCTGAATGAAAGGTGCTGGCCGACCGGCTTGGTGTCAGCCGGGGCCCGGTGCGAAAGGCGTTTCAGGCGCATTACGCAAGCGGACTGGTCAAGATTACTCCGAATCGCGGCGCGTTTGTCCGACAGTTCACCCGGCATAATGCAGTCGCGATCCATGAGGTGCGGGCAAGAGTGTTTGGCACGGCCTGCCGTCTGCCATCCGACCGCATCACCTCGGTTCAGATTGCCGGATTGCGGTCCTTGGTGGCGCGGATGGATATCGCGGGTGCGCAGCGCGATCTGGATGCCAATGTTCCGCTGAACCTCGGTTTCCCTGCGTCCATCGTCAACGGCACAGGCAACTTGATCCTTGTCCGGATCTGGTTCGCGCAGGTCAGCCGGTTGCAATTGTTCCGGGGGCGGGCTTGTGCAACTTGGCGCGTTCGAAAGCTCCAACGACGAACACCGGGAGTCCGTTGATGCCCTTGACGCCCGCGACCCGCGTGCAGGTATCGAGACCGGGTTTTCTTATGGGATGGGGGGCGATCCCGGAACATCGTGACCGGTAAGACGCCAGCGGTGAAACCTTGACCAATTCAGAAGGTTCGCAGGCGGCCCCAGCGCTGGCAGAACGCCATTCCGCGTGGCTTGCAAGCCTGACGCAAAACGCCGTTCCCGATGCGATGCTCGACGCGGCGGTTCTGGGCCCGATCAACGCCGCAAGTCAGGGTGTGGCGGTCGGGCCGGATACGGTTGCACATCGCCCCCGCGCCGTTGCCCGACGGGCGAGGGGATGGTTCACCGGTTGTAGGAATTGTTTGCCGACAAGCAAAGCCCCCCGCCCGGCAGTTCCGCCAAATTCTTCATGCCGGTCTGCATGACTGTGGGGTTCTTTACTGGCGATGCCGGGTTACTGCGGTTCACTGACAAATGGGCGGTGGATACCGGCGTACTGAACCTTGCGCAGAAGATCAGCTTTGGCGGCGATCCAAAGAACGGGTATTCCGCCAACTGCACCGGCCATCTCCGGGCCATACTGACGGTTGGCCGGGTGATGAAAATCCGCGCGCCCTGCCTGCGCGGTGGCGCAGGCGTGCTGCTGTCGCGGGATGAATTGACGGTCAAGTGCAGGGCCGACCTGACCTTCGCGCGTCGCGACCCCGCCAAGGTTGACCGGATCGCGGCCTTTGCCGATGCGGTGACGGCGGCGCTGACGGCGGGGGACGACAGCACACAGGTTTCCCAAGTCCGACTGTGCTGACCGCAGCGCAGCTTTTGTCAGGTGCAGTGACGCCGCTGGCCGCACTGACGGGGATTTCCGTCTGCTTTTTCGCCGGTCTGCCTGGTGGGCTTTCGGGCTATGGGACCGGGGTTCTGGTCACGCTGTTCATCGCACTCGGCGTCGGGCGAAAGGCCCCGATCCTGATGATTACAGTCCTGCCGATATTGACAACGGCTGCTGGTGTCGGACGCGCAGGTGACCCACATCGGGTTAAAAGCGGATCCGTTCACCAATCTTGAAGTTGCCGTCGCAGGCACCCCGCGTTGGAACTATGAGCGGGCTGGTGGTTCTGGCCTCTGGCGAGTGCCAGTCTGATCTCGCATCCCTAAGCTCGGGGCGGGATGACGTCGAGAATCACAAAACGGGGCGCATGTCACGGACAAGGTGCAGCGCCGCTGCTCCGCTTCTGGCCCACTTCTGGCTCGCCCCAGATGCGAGTGGGATCATAGCCTTCGCGCGTCATCAGGAAACCCAGCCCGAGCGCGATGTCATCTTCGTCCGCAACCACGAGAACCCCGTGCTTGCGTTTGGTTGCGGCGATCTCATACCTCTCGGCAGGCAGCGTCTTGCAACTCGTCCCGCTTCTTCAGAATTATCCATTCTGCGCCGGTCAGCACGCCTGCCGCATCAATCTGCATCCCGGCGACCACCGGAGTCCGGCGGTTCAGGGCACAGTCGAAAACCATCAGGGAGTTTTGCGGATTCTGCCAGCGGGCAAACCCGAAGACCGGGGCTATCCGCATCGTCGCCTGATCTGGGTGACGGGCGAGTTTGGTGCCATCCAGCGCGGTGAACCGGGTCGTGATCGGTGCAAGATAGGTCCAGGGCCGCATCGGGTTGCTGGCCGCCTGGGCGTTGACCACCACAAAGCCTGGCGGCAATTCAGCGCTGACGCGCTTGAACCAGTCATACTCCAGCCAGACCGTCGTGCCGATCAGGCCGATCCCCGCCACAACAGGCACCAGAAATTTCGGCGCGGCAGGCACCCACCGCCGGAACGCCCAGGCCATCAGGCCCAGCACCGCAGCAACAATCAGGGATCCGATCAGTTCAAGGGCCATTGGTCAACTCCGGGCGCCACGGGCGGACCCGATGGCAGATTGCATTGGGCGCACGACAACGAAAGCGTCGCGCAAGGGGTTGCGTTCAATATCAGGTAGACCAAAACGCTGGATGACGATACGTTGCGGCACGCTATCCGTCTCAACTGCGCTGCACGCGTTATGGGCGTCCCGCATGATCTGCGCAGCGTCGCGGGTCGTGGTTTCGGGCGTCACGGCAATCGGCGGTCGCGCGTTCGGATCACCGACCTTGCGGGCCGGAATACCAGCCTCGCGGAAATCCCGACTGCGGGCCAGTTGAAAAAAAGATCGAAAGCCGGGGAACTGGCAATCAGGCAGCGCAACTCGGCCTCCGGCAGCATTGGAAACGTGCCGGCATCCTTGGCGTGGGCGAATGTTGCGGTGAGGCCGTAGCGCATCAACCCGCGTTCGCCAAGGCTGTTGCGCGGCCCCGGATGCGAAACGAGCGCGCCAGACGGGTCCATGACCCTGACCGAACCTCGCATGATCGCGAAAAGTCCGTCTGTCGGCCGGCCTGCGGTCCACAAGATTTGCCCTGCGATCATATCGCGGCACCTTGACGACGCGGCGATCCTTGCCGGATCGTCCTGAGGCAACGTGTCGAAAGGGTGGACGGTTTCCAGAAATCCGATGATCGTCGTGGGATCGTAGGTCATCATTCTGGTCCTGTAAACTATGCGCCCCCGGGAAAAGCCCCGGAGGCGCAAAGGCTTAGTGTCCGGTCGCTTGGCCGGCACCTTTCGGCACGCGGATCGACTCGATCAAGTCAAGCACGTGCTGCGGCGGCGCTTTGGTCGCCATCGAAACCGCATAGGCAGTCGCGAAGTTCACCACCGCACCGATCGACCCGATCGACAGCGGCGAGATGCCGAAGACGTAGTTGGCAGACGTATCGGGCAACCAGTTGGTGCCGGGGACGAAGAACCAGCCCTTGTAGATGAAGATGTAGACTGCGGTGAACACTAGGCCGACCAGCATACCGGCAATCGCGCCTTCCTTGTTGATGCGCTTCGAGAAGATGCCCATCATCAGAACCGGGAAGATCGTGGCTGCTGCCAGGCCGAAGGCCAAGGCCACCACCTGAGCTGCAAATCCGGGCGGGTTAAGGCCCAGATAGGTCGCAACAAGAATGGCGCCGGTCATGGCGATACGGGCCCACATCAGTTCCGCCTTTTCCGAAAGTTTCGGGTTGATCGAACCTTTGATCAGATCGTGGCTGATGGCAGAAGAGATGGCCAGCAGCAGACCCGCAGCGGTCGAGAGGGCGGCAGCCAAGGCACCGGCAGCCACCAAAGCCACAACCCAACCGGGCAGGGCCGCGATTTCAGGGTTCGCCAGAACCATGATGTCGTTGTCGATCCTGGTCAGTTCGTTGCCCACAAAACCCAGCTCGGCAAGCGACTTGCCGGCCAGCATGGTTTCGGCCAGCACAGCGTCGCGTGCCGTGGTGGCCGCGGCAACCGCAGCTTCCAGCGGCGCCCTGTCGGCGTCGGCGGCTGCATCTGTCAGCGCCTTGGTTGCATCCGTTACCGCCTTGTTGGCAGCGACGACGGGCGCGGGTTCGGCAAAGTACTGGATCAGGCCGTCACCGTTCTTGTCGTTGTACGCCAGAAGGCCGGTCTTTTCCCAAGTGCGGATCCAGCCATACTTTGCGGGATTCGCGTCGATGTCTGCAATCGCCAAGGCCGGGGCAGACAGCGCCGTTCCGGTCACGGCACCGGGCCAGAAGGTGGTGGTCAGGTTCAGACGGGCCATCGAACCCACAGCCGGAGCGACCGTGTACAAAAGTGCTATGAACACCAGCGACCAGCCAGCCGACGAACGGGCGTCAGCCACTTTGGGCACGGTGAAGAAGCGGATGATGACGTGCGGCAGGCCCGCGGTGCCGATCATCAGCGACATGGTGAACAAGAACATGTTGAACATGTTCGGCGAGTCCGAAGTATAGGCCCAGAAGCCCAGTTCGGTCACGACGCTGTCCAGTTTTGCCAACATCGACATTTCGCCGCCACTTGGCGCGTAAGACCCGACCAGGCCGATCTGCGGCAGGAAGTTGCCCGTCAGTTGCAGCGAGATGAAGATCGCGGGAACGGTGTAGGCGATGATCAGCACAACATACTGTGCGACCTGCGTATAGGTGATACCCTTCATTCCGCCCAGAACCGCGTAGATGAACACAAGGGCGGCACCGATATAAAGGCCGGTGTCCGTCGACACTTCAAGGAACCGCGAGAACGTCACGCCCACACCGCGCATCTGCCCGATAACATAAGTTACCGAGATGATGATTAGGCAGACAACAGCCACCAGACGCGCACCGCCCGAATAGAAACGGTCGCCGATGAATTCCGGCACAGTGAACTTGCCGAACTTGCGCAGATAGGGCGCAAGCAGCAGCGCAAGCAGCACATATCCGCCGGTCCAACCCATCAGGAAGGCAGACTGCTCGTATCCGCCAGCAGGGGCCAGCGCGATGATGCCCGCCATCGAGATGAAGGACGCCGCCGACATCCAGTCGGCACCGGTCGCCATGCCGTTCATCACCGGGGGCACGCCCTGACCAGCCGCATAGAATTCAGCGGTTGTGCCCGCGCGGGCCCAGATCGCGATCCCGATGTAGATGGCAAAGGTGATGCCAACCACAATCAGGTTAAGAGTAAACTGATCCATGTTTCCCGGTTCCCTATTCTTCGACGCCGTGTTCTGCGTCCAGCCTGCCCATCGCCCGTGCGTATACGAAGATCAGGACGATAAAGACGTATATCGAGCCGTTTTGCGCGAACCAGAAACCAAGGTCGGCACCGCCGATCATGATGCCCGATAAGGCCGGGCGCAGTAAAATACCAAGGCCGAAAGAACACGCAAACCAGATCGCCAACGAAATTGAAATGATCCGGATATTTGCGGCCCAATAGGCGCTGGACGATGATTTGTCCGCCATTGTTGCTTCTCCCTGTGTTGCAGTTCCCGCCTCGCAGCCCCTTTCAACAAGGCTGCAAGGTCCTTCTTTTCACCAATACGGCACCCACGACCGCACCGGAGTCTATTCGGATTTCCGCGATGGGTCTCATTGCGTCGATCCGTTTAAGCACACCTTTGCTGTCGTCATGGGCGATCAGCGGGCGGTTTGGGTTTGGCAGGCGGCAAGCCTGTCGCGCACCGTTTCAGCCTTGTCGTCGGCGCGGCGTCTAAACGCCGTGCAGCCCCGCCGGGGTGCCCGCAGCCACGGAGGCGACCAACAAATCGCCGGACGACAGCCGCACCAGACCGAACCCGGTCTCCAGCAGTCGCGCTTTCGTGCCCTTGCCCGCCCCCGGCGGCTCCGGAAGGATCAGAACCGCCACCACCCCGGTCAGCTTTTCTGTGTGCGGTTGGCGATCAGGTCTTCGACCACCGACGGATCGGCGAGGGTCGAGGTGTCGCCCAGGGCACCGTAATCGTTCTCGGCGATCTTGCGCAG
>Ga0105052_10002307_pt1 | contig 23670 bp, 20 predicted proteins | sample FRY03_FD_78094 | JGI IMG/M metagenome (GOLD analysis project Ga0105052, IMG submission 78094) | Freshwater microbial communities from Lake Fryxell liftoff mats and glacier meltwater in Antarctica - FRY-03 | ecosystem: Environmental > Aquatic > Freshwater > Ice > Glacier meltwater ... | reverse complement strand
GGGGGGGGTGGGGGGGGGGGGGGGGGGGGGGGGGGGGGGGGGGGGGGGGTGTGGGGGGGGGGGAGGGCGGGGGGGTGGGGGGGGGGGGGGGGTGGGGGTCCTCTCCGGGGATGGAGGGAGCGGTTGACCGGGGGCGTCTGGGTGGTCGGGGGAGAGTGTTTGGGCCGGAGCTCGGAGGTTGATCAGAGGGGGTGGATCTGGCATGGGCTGGGGGGCGGTTTTATCGATCATGTGTACTTTGACTTGGTGGCGAGGGTCTGCGGAAACCTTTGAGGTGTTCTTCAATCGGGACGAGAAGAAGACGCGGAGTCGGGCGGTGGAGCCGCGGCGATTTGTGGTGGGCGGGGTGGGGTATTTGTCGCCGCGGGATCCGGATGCAGGGGGGACGTGGATGGTGGCGAATGCGAAGGGGGTGGTGGTGTGTTTGTTGAATCGCTGGCACGAGGAGCATGGGGCTTCCGGGCCGGCGGAGAGTCGAGGCTTGTTGGTGGAGCGAATGGCGGGGATGGAGAATGTGCCGGCGGTGGAGGAGCAGTTGCGGAGTGAGGATCTGGGGCGGGTGCGGCCATTCACGCTGGTGGCGTTTGATGCGGTGGGGGAGCGGGGGTTCGACTGGAATGGGCGGGCGTTGAGCCGGGCGGAGCTGGCGATGCCGCTGTGTTCTTCGTCGTATCATTTCGATGAGGTGGAGGCGGCGCGGCGGGCGCGATTTGCGGAGCTGATCGGGCGCTCGCATTGGGAGGGGGAGGATCTGGAAAGATACCATGCCGACACGGGGGCGGGGGCCAGTGCCTACACGGTGCGGATGTGTCGGGCGGATGCCCAGACGATGAGCCGGAGCCGGGTGCGGGTGGGGCGGGAGCGGGTTTGCTGGGACTATTGGGAGGAACGCCCGGAGTTTGGCGGGCTGCCGGAAGCGCACCGGATCGGGTTGGATCGGGAATGAGCGATTGACCCGGGGGGGCTGGTCTCTCAGGTTTCGGGAGTCTCGAATGATGCTGCTGGCGGATACGGAGGGTAGTTCATCGCTTCTAGAGTGGTTGCAGGGCTATGGGTCCTCGCCTTGGCTCTTGATGGTGATGCTGGCGCTGGCGACCTTCACCAGCGAGGACCTCGCGTGTATTTGTGGCGGGCTGCTGGCGGCGCAGGGATGGTTGTCGATTGTGGAGGCGATCGGGGCCTGTGCGGTGGGGATCTGGTGCGGGGACATGGGGCTCTACTGGATCGGCTACATGGCGGCAAACACGCGGAAGCACTGGAAGTGGATGGACCGGGTGGCGAATCCGAAGCGGATCGCGAAGGGTCGGCGGCTCTTTGAGGAGCACGGGATGAAGTGGGTGTTCGTGTCGCGGTTCGTGCCGGGGATGCGGTTGCCGTCATTCGTGGCGGCGGGGGCGGTGGGGTGGTCGTTCAAGAAGTTCGTGATCGCGCTGGCGCTGGGGGCATGGATGTGGACGCCGGTGATTTGCGGGCTGGCCTATGTCTTTGGCCGGGCGGTGCTGGAGTGGGTGGAGACCTATCAGCGTTGGGCGTGGCCGATCCTCATCGGGTTGGTGTTGCTGGTGTGGGTGATGATCAAGGTGGTGGTGCCGTCGTTCACGTGGCGGGGGAGGCGGCTGTTGAAGTCGCGGTGGACGCGGTTGCGGCGTTGGGAGTTCTGGCCGGTGTGGGCGGTGTATCCGCCGGTGTTGGTGGTGCTCTTGTGGCAGGCGATGCGGCATCGGGCGGTGGCGATGTTCACGGCCTGCAATCCGGGGATGCCGCACAGTGGGTTTGCGATGGAGTCGAAGGGGGGGATTTTGGATTCCATTCAATCGTCCGCGCCGGAGCGGATTCGGTGTGCGGCGTATGAGCGTCTGGCAGGGGGGGACGAGGAGAAGCGGCTGGCGGCGGTGGAGGAGTTTGCGGGGGAGCATGGGTGGCCGCTGGTGTTGAAGCCGGACGTGGGGGAGCGGGGGCAGGGGGTGGCGGTGGTGCGGGATGCGGAGATGGCGGAGGCGTGGCTGAAGGCGTATCGGGAGACGGCCATCGTGCAGGAGTATGTGGGCGGGGTGGAGTATGGGGTGCAGTGGATGCGGGAGTTGGAGGGGGAGGGAGGGCGGATCGCTTCGATTGCGGGGAAGCATCCGCAGCGGGTGGTGGGCGACGGGGTGAGGACCTTGGAGGAATTGATTCTTGCGGATGATCGGGCGCTGTTGATGGCGGATTACTATTTGGCGAAGTATGAGGATCAGCGGGAGGAAGTGCCGGCGGAGGGTGAGGAGCGGGTCTTGGTGGAGTTGGGGACGCATGCGCGGGGGGCGGTGTTCACGGATGAGCGGGATTGGGCGACAGAGGAGTTGGAGGGAGTGTTTGCGCGACTGGGGGCGGAGTTGGTGGGCTTGGGTTGTGGGCGTTACGATGTGAAGGTGGCGTCGGTGGAAGAGTTCCGGGCGGGGCGGGGGATGGTGATTTTGGAATTGAACGGAGTGAGTGGAGAGCCGGCGCATATTTATCAGCCGGGGTATTCGTGGTGGTCGGGGATGCGGGATCTGTGTGGGCATTGGAAGCGGGCCTGTGACCTGGGGGCGAGGAATGTGCGGGAGGGATTGGCGGAGCCGACTTCGCTGGGGGAGTTGTGGGCGCTGGTGCGGGAGCATCGGCGGCAGGAGTGGTTTGAAGCGGATGTTTTGTTGAAGAAGAAGAAGGAGGAGGATGAAGCAGAAGAGTGACCAGCTGTTGGATCTCCGCAATTATCTGCCGTGGTTGGATGGGGAGGGCTGGCGGGGAGTCGTGCGGGGGGCCTTGGAGCGCTTGTTGAAGTTGCCGGAGATTTGGGCCATTGAGGAAGAGTTGGAATGCCGGGCGGCGGCGGGAGAGGAGCCATTTGCGGCGTTCCTTGCGGCGGCGGGGATCGGTTTGGAGGAGGCGGGGGTGTGCGCGGGGATCCCGGAAAGCGGGCCGCTGGTGGTGATCGCGAACCATCCCTTTGGCGGGGCGGATGCGATTGCCCTGCCGGCGCTCTGCAAGCGGGTGAGGAGGGATACCATGATACTGGCCAACGCGGAGGTGTGTGGGATCAAGGCGATCAGTCCCTGGATGTTTCCGCTGGAGGTGATGGGGGGGGAGGAGAGTGAGCGGAGGAACTTGAAGGTGTTGATGGAGGCCATGGCGCATGTGCGTGGTGGAGGGCTGCTGGTGATTTTTCCGGCGGGGGCTGTTTCCTACTGGCAGTCGGAATCGGCGCGGGTGGAGGATCCGCCGTGGCCGGATCACACGGCGCGGATGGTGGGCAAGCTTGGGGTGCCGGTGCTGCCGGTGCGGTTCCACGGACAGAACCCGGCGTGGTTTCAGATTGTGGCGAAGATCCATCCCTTCCTGCGGAGTGGCTTCATCCCGCGGGTGTTTGTGGAGACGAGGGGGAGGACGGTGCGTTGTTCGGCGGGGGAGTTGATCGGGGCGGGGGAATGGCCGGAGGAGGTGGGGGAGCGGACGCGGTTTTTCCGGGAAGCGGTGGGAAAAATGCGCTGAGGGAGGCGGTTTGCGGGGTGGGGGTGGGGGTGCGTGAGCCTACGGGTCCGGTGATTACGGGCCTCGTGGCCCGATGCTTCGGGTGCAGGAAATTGAATTGCGGTTTTGGGGTTCACACTGGCAGGATACCGATCCATGGAACGCTTGATTCACGCGAACCTGCACTACCTCCGGCAGGCCACTTTGCTTCTTGATCGCTTGGGTGACGCGTGTTTCGCGGAGCCTGCGGCGAGTTTCTACGATTCTTCGATCGGAGGGCATCTGCGGCATTGTCTCGATCACTATCAGTCGTTCCTTGGAGGGATGGAGAATGGCCGCATCGACTACGATGCGCGGGAGCGGGATGTGCTGGTGGAAACGCAGCCTGCCGCGGCGCGGGAGAGGCTGGGGGAGGTGTTGAGGGCGATGGAGGCGCTGTTGGAGTCGGAGCTGCCGGAAGGGGTGCAGGTGAAGATGGACTGCGGGGGGGACGAAATTCCGTGGCAGCCTTCGACGGCGGGGCGGGAGTTGCAGTTTTTGGTGAGTCATACCGTGCATCACTTCGCGATGATCGGCGGGATCTGTCAGGCGCTCGGGGTGCGGGTGGATGAGGGGTTCGGGGTGGCTCCTTCGACGTTGCGTCACCGGGTGGGGTTGGAGGCGGGTTGAGGGGTAGGCATCGATGGAAGCGATCATTCCGTCACCAAAATGAATTCACGAAAAGTTGGGATGGGGTCTAGGATTGGGGAACTCGAAATAGAAACGCATGGATTTCCTGCCATCATCACCGATCGCTGAGTCGATTGCACCAGCCTTATTGACGGAGGAGGTGGATCGCTTGAGGGCGCGGGTGGGGGTGATCGCGAGGCAGGGGAAGCTGGAGGTGTTTTTGGGGGCGGCGGGGGAGTTGCCGGCGGTGTTGGAGGAGATCGGGAGGCTGCGGGAGATTTGTTTTCGGGCGGTGGGGGAAGGGAGTGGGAAGGCGCGGGATCTGGACGAGTATGATGCCTGGTATCTGCATCTTTTTCTGTGGGATCGCGAGGGGCAGGCGGTGGCGGGAGCCTATCGGGTGGGGCGGACGGATGTGATCTTGAAGGAGCACGGGCCGAGGGGCTTGTATTGCTCGACCTTGTTCGCCTTTGAGCAGCCGTTTTTGGATCACTTGAATCCGGGTCTGGAGTTGGGGCGGTCGTTTGTGGCGCTGGAGTATCAGCGTTCGCTGGGGAGTTTGTTGGGGTTGTGGAAGGGATTGGCGGCCTATGTGTGTGGGCATCCGCGCTACGGGAAACTGTTCGGACCGGTGAGCATCAGCAACGACTACACCTCCATTTCGAAGAACCTGATCGTGCGGTTCATGCGGGAGAAGACGAAGGAGGCGGGCTGGGCGTCGTTTGTGAGGCCGTATCATCCGTTTGACGGGGCGGACTTCGGGGAGATCAGTGCGCGCTTGGAGAACATCGAGGAGGTCTCGGCGCGGGTGTCGGATCTGGAGCCGGACGGGAAGGGGGTGCCGATTTTGCTGCGGCAGTATTTGAAGCTGAACGCGACCTTGTTGGAGTTCAATGTGGATCCGGCCTTTGGGAATTGTCTGGATGCGTTGGTGTTGTTGGATTTGCACCGGACGCCGGACAAGGTGCTGGGACGGTATATGGGGAAGGCGGAGTTGGGGAAGTTTCGGGCGGAGAGCGGGGTGCGGTAGGCAGGGGTTGGTGGTCGTTTCATGCTGGAGTTGTCGCCAATGTTCGGGCGGAGAGGACGTCGGCTACAGTCCAAATGGGAAAGAATTTGGGGCAATCGTGCTTCGAAGGGTTGCAAAAAGGAAAAGCTGGCAAAGGATAGGGCGTTTTCAGGAATTCATGAACAAGCGCATCATCATCGTCGGATCGGGGCCCGGGGGGCTCGTGAGTGGGATGCTGTTGGCCCATCGGGGCTATGAGGTGACCCTCTTGGAGAAGGCGGGGGTGGTGGGGGGGCGGAATGCGCCGTTGAAGGCGGGGCCATATACCTTTGATACGGGGCCGACCTTTTTGCACCAGAAGTTCACCTTGGACGAGGTGTTCGGGGAGATCGGGCGGAGGCCGGAGGACAGCATGACCTTCACGAAGCTGGATCCGATGACGCGTTTGACGTGGGGGGACGTGTCGATGGAGACGAGTTCGGACGAGGAGAAGATGGTGCGAAACATCGAGGCGGCGTTTCCGGGGCAGGCGGAGGCCTATCGGCGGTTCATGAGGGATCACCACGAAAAGTTGCGGATCATCTTTCCGTGTTTACAGAAGGCGTATTTGAAGCTGCGGGACTATTTTGGGATGCGCCTGTTGAGGGCGCTGCCCTATGTGGCGACGCGGAAGTCGGTGATGGATGTGTTGGGGGAGTATTTCGATGACGATCGGCTGAAGCTGGCCTTCACCTTTCAGGCGAAATATCTGGGCATGTCGCCGTGGAGTTGTCCGGGCTTGTTCAGCATTCTTTCCTACATTGAGTATGCGCACGGGATTTATCACGTGGAGGGGGGGCTTTCACGGATGTCGGAGGCGATGGGGAAGGTCTTTGAGGAGGAGGGGGGGACGCTGCGGCTGAACAGCGAGGTGGTGGGGGTGGAGTATGAGGGGAAGCGGGCTTCGGCGGTGAAGCTGGCAAGCGGGGAGATATTGGAGTGTGATGATTTGATTGTGAATGCGGACTATGCGCATGCGCGGACGACGATTTTCGGGAAGAAGAACGTGACGGCGGAGAAGATGCGGGAGAAGAAGTTCTCCTGTTCGACCTTCATGCTCTATCTGGGGCTGGACAAAATTTACGAGGACGAGCCGCATCACCACATCCTCTTCGCGGACGACTATGAGCGGAACGTGCGGGAGATCCAGGGGGAGCGGGAGGTGTCGGGGGACCCTTCGATTTACGTGCGCAACTCGAGCGTCAACGACAAGACCGTGGCTCCGGCGGGGCATTCCCAGCTTTATGTGCTGGTGCCGACAATCAACATGCGGAACGGGCATTCCTGGGAGGAGGACAAGGCGGCGTATCGGGAGAAAGTGCTGGACCGGATCATTGCGAAGACGGGGATGAAGGATTTGCGGGAGCACATTGTGGAGGAGCGCTGCATCACGCCGCAGGGCTGGCAGGACGCGAACATCTTTCTCGGGGCGACCTTCAATTTTGCGCACACCATCGATCAGATGTTGTATTTCAGGCCGCAGAACAGGTTGAAGGGGTTTTCGAACGTGTATCTGGTGGGGGGTGGGACGCATCCGGGGAGCGGGTTGCCGACGATTTTTGAGAGTGCGCGGATTTCGGCGAATTTGATTTGCGAATCGTATGGGGTGGAGCGGGAGCGGGTGGACTATTCGGAGGAGTTGCTGGCGGCGGCGCCTTGAGAGAGAATCGGGCATGAAGCGGATCCTGATTGCGTTGTTGCTGCCGGTGGTTGCTGCGGGGGTGGTGGTTGCGGAGGGGGTGCCGGAGGTTTGCCGGAAGTGGCATGACCAGTGCATGACGGAGGACACGGAGCAGATCGACGAGCAGATTGCGAAGTTCGAGGGGCGGATCGCGGCGGATGGGAAGGATCAGTTGGCGCGGGCCTATCTGGGGAGTGCCTGTGCGTTGAGGGCCAAGGCGAGTTTCTGGGGTCCGACGAAGTTGAAGTATTTGAATCGGGGGAAGGCCCATTTGGAGGCGGCGGTGGCGGGGGCGCCGACGGATCCGCGGGTGCGAATGGTGCGGGCCATTGGTTATTACAAGGTGCCGGAGCGGTTCGGGACGCGGCCGACGTCGGTGCGGGATTTTGAGTTTCTCATTCCGATGGCGAAGGAGGGGAAAGGAGGGCTGAAGGTGAATGAGCGGCAGGTGATTCTATACTATGCATCGCTGGTGTTTGCGGAGGAGGGGAAGGCGGGGGTGGAGGAGTTGCGGAAGGTGTGTCATGGGTTGGATCCGGAGTCGCGGTATGGGGTGTTGACGCGGTGAGGGGAGAGGACGGGGGTTGGAGGCGCATGAAGCGTCCCTTCAGGACGCAGGTCGTTGGGGTGGGCGTGACCCCGGACCGTGTCCGGGGCTGGTATGGGATGTCCCGTTGGGACAGGGGAGAGGCGGGGATTGCGGGGGGTGAGGGTGGATGGCGCAGGTCGGGATGTGCGGGGGGCGGGGCGGGAGGTTTTAGCCGCCGGACCGCCCGGAGGTCGGTCCCTGCCTTTTCGGTCCGTGCTTGTTCACGGGCGATTTACGGGAGCCATTTGCGGAGGAGGCGGGTGATTGTTGTGCGGGGGGGGAGGAATTCGAACCAGTCGCTGAAGAAGTAGCGGGTGGTGACGGCGCGTTGGTAGGAGAAGGCGTGGAGGCCGAATTTGCCGCGATAGCGGCCGTGGCCGCTGTCGCCGAGGCCGCCGAAGGGGAGGTGGAGGTTGGAGGCGTGTTTGCCGATGTCGTTGATGGTAACGCCGCCGGAGGGGACGGGGTCGAGGAGGGTGTGGGTGAAGGAGTGGTCGCGGGAGAAGCAGTAGAGGGCGAGGGGGGCGGGGAGGGATTTGAGTTTGGCGAGGAGGGCGGGGGTGTCGCGGTAGGAGAGGATGGGGAGGAGGGGGCCGAAGATTTCCTCGCGCATGGCGGGGGAGTCCCAGGTGGCGTGGGGGAGGAGGCGGGGGGCGAGATGGAGGGTGGCGGGTTCGTCCCGGCCCTTGGCGGGTGGTGCTCCTTCGGTCAGCTTCTGGAGGCGTTGGTAGTGGCGTTCGTTGATGATGGAGGCTAGTTCGTTTTCCCAGGGGTGTTGTTGGAGGACGCGGTGGAGTTCGTGGACGAGGGCGTCCTTGATGTCCTCGTGGGCGAGGACGAAGTCGGGGGCGAAGCAGGTTTGTCCGGCGTTGAAGAGTTTGCCGAGGAGGATGCGACGGGCGGTGAGGGGGAGGTCGGCGTCGTGGTGGACGATGCAGGGACATTTGCCGCCGAGCTCGAGGATGTGGGGGGTGAGGTGGGTGGCGGCGTGGCGGGCGACGAGGCGGCCGACGGGGGTGCTGCCGGTGAAGAAGATGAAATCGAAGCGTTGTTGGAGGACGTTCTCGGCGACTTCGGGGCCGCCGCTGAAGGTGGTGACGTGTTCCGGGGGGAAGCAGTCGGCAATGAGACGGGCGAGGAAGCGGTCGCAGGCGGGGGTGAGTTCGGAGGGTTTGAGGATGACGGTGTTGCCGGCGGCGAGGGAGGCGATGAGGGGGCTGAGGGCGAGTTGGACGGGGTAGTTCCAGGGGGCGAGGATGAGGGTCACGCCGCGGGGTTCGCGGAGGATGCGGTTGCGGCAGGGCCAGAACCAGGGAGGGGAGGAAGCACGGCGGGGTTTGAGCCAACGGCGGAGGGAGCGCTGGAAGAGGCGGAGTTCCTGGAGGAGGAAGTGGTATTCGGCGAAAAAGGCTTCGAACTGCGGTTTGCCGAGATCGGTGGCGAGGGCGGCGAGGAGTTCGTCCTGACGTTCGGTGAGGGTGCGTTCAAGGCGTTGGAGGGCGGCGAGGCGGGTGGAGAGGTCCCGGGTCCCGCCGCTGGCGAAGAAGGCGCGCTGCGAGTCGATGGTGGCGAGGGTGGCTGGATCGAGGGACATCTTGATGGAGGACTCCGTTGGCACGTTATGGGCGCTCCGCTTGTTGACAAGGCGTTAAGCTGGGGGAGGATGGCGGCATGAGCAAATCGCGGGTGGTGGTGGTCGGAGCCGGATTGGGTGGTCTTTCGGCGGCCATTTCGCTCCGGGCGGCGGGCTATGAGGTGGAGGTGTATGAGAAAAACGAGCGGATCGGTGGGAAGCTGAACGTGATGGAGAAGGACGGGTTCACCTTTGACCTGGGGCCGTCGATCTTCACCCTGCCGCAGTATTTCGAGGATCTGTTTGCGCGGGCCGGGAAGAGGATGGCGGACTATGTGGAGTTGGATGCGGTGACGCCGCACTGGCGGAATTTTTTCGAGGACGGGTTGGTGTTGGATCTCTACGAGGAACCGGAGCTGATGCGGCGTGAGTTGGGGAAGCTGGCGGGGGAGGGGGAGAAGCATTGGAAGGAGTTCGAGGGGTTCATGAGCTATGCGCGGCAGCAATATGGGATCATCGAGGAGGGGTATTTGAAGCAGGGCCTGGACAATTTGTGGGAGTTCCTGCGCTACTACGGTCTGCGGAAGATCGGCAAGCAGATCGACTACGGGCGGAGCATGGCGGAGGCGATCGAGGCGCACTTCAGCGATCCGCACATGCGGAGCATCTTCGAGTATTTCATCAAGTATGTGGGATCCTCGGCGCTGGCGGCGCCGGGGTACATGAACCTGATGCCGGTGATCCAGTTCGACTACGGGCTGTGGTATGTGCGGGGGGGAATGTATGCCCTGGCGGAGGGGTTGGGGAAGTTGATGGAGGAGATGGGGATCGTGGTGCATTTGAAGGCGGGGGTGGTGGCGATCAACAGGGAGGGGCGGCGGGTGACGGGGTTGACGCTGCGCGACGGGACTGTGGTGAAGAGCGATCTGGTGGTGAGCAACATGGAGGTGATCCCGACCTACAAAAAGTTGTTGTCGGAGTCGCCGCGGTTCCTGAAGAAGCTGGAGAAGTTTGCACCGGCCTGTTCCGGGTTGGTGATCCATCTGGGGACGAAGAAGAGGTATCCGGAGTTGGCGCATCACAATTTTTTCTACAGCGGGAACCAGCACAAGCACTTCAAGACCGTCTTTGAGGAGGGGCGGTTGCCGGAGGATCCGACGCTGTATGTGGTGGCACCGACGCGGACGGATCCCAGCAAGGCGCCGGAGGGGTGCGACAACATCAAGATCCTGCCGCACATTCCACCGCTGGCGGAGGGATCGGGGATTGGGCACGGGGATTATCTGGCGCTGGCGGAGCGGATTTTGGACAAGATGGAGCGAATGGGGTTGAAGGATCTGCGGGAGAACATCGTGGTGCGGGACATCCTGACGCCGGTGGACATCGAGCGGATGTATGGGTCGAACGGGGGATCGATCTACGGGGTGGTGAGCGACTGGAAGAAGAACCATGGGTTCAAGGCGCCGAAGTGCAGCAAGAAGTATGGGAATCTCTATTTTTGCGGGGGCAGCGTGAATCCGGGGGGCGGGATGCCGATGGCGATTCTTTCGGGACAGAAGGTTGCGGATCGGATCGTGGCACGGCAGCCTGCGGGGGAGGAGAGGCCATGCTGTTCGTGATTCCCATAGTGGCGCTGCTGTGTGCGGTGAGTTTCCGGTTGATCCTGGGCCGGGCGCGTTTTGTTCCGGAGGAGGGGGGGAAGGCGGAAGCGGGGCGGATTTCGATCATCATTCCGGCGCGGAACGAGGAGGCGAAGCTCGGGGGATTGTTATCGTCCATTGAAGGGCAGGCGGCGGTTCCGCTGGAGGTGATCGTGGTGGATGACGGGTCGGAGGACCGCACGGCGGCGTTGGCGCGGGGGAACGGGGCGAAGGTGGTGGAGTCGGCGCCGTTGCCGGAGGGATGGAAGGGGAAGCCGTGGGCGTGTCAGCAGGGGGCGGCGGCGGCGGGCGGGGATTGGTTGTTGTTTCTGGATGCGGACACGCGCTTGGAGGCGGGGGGGATGGCGCGGTTGGCGGCGCTGACGGCGGAGGCGGGGCGGGTTTACTCGGTGTGTCCGTATCATCATGTGCGGGGGGCGGTGGAGGAATTGTCGGCGTTTTTAAATGTGTTGATGGTGACGGGGGTGAGTGCCTTTGGTTGGCGGTCGGGGAGGGGGGAGGCCTTGTTCGGGCAGTGTATGTTGATATCGCGGGAGCACTACGAGGCGGTGGGAGGGCATGGGGCGGTGCGGGGGGAGGTCTTGGAGAATTTCCATCTGGCGGCGCACTTGGAGGAGTTGGGGATCGGGCGGCGTTGTTTCCTGGGACGCGGGGTGGTGCGGATGCGGATGTTCGGGGGTGGGTTGGGAGAGCTTTGGCGGAGTTGGAAGAAGGGGTTTGCGCGGGGGGCGAAGGGGGTGGCGCCACGGGCCCTGGTGTGCAGTTCGGTGTGGATCACGGGGGCGATGTTTGCGCTGGTGGGGGTGCTGGTGGCCTGTCTGCCGATGGTGACGGCGGAGTATCGGGTCGCGGCGGGGTTGGCCTATGCGGTTTACGTGGTGCAGTGCTGGTGGGCGTTTCGATTGGTGGGGACGTTTTCGGTGTGCAATGCGGTGTTGTTTCCGGTGAGCCTGCTGTTTTATCAGGTGTTGTTTTTCACCTCGGTGCTTGCGGGGAAGCGGGGGAAGACCACGGAGTGGAAGGGGCGGGATGTGGGTTGAGCTGTCGCCGTGGTGGATTGTGGTGGTGAACTGCGTGGGGATCCCGGCGGTGCATTTGCTGGTGTCGTGGGTGGCGACGTGTTTGCCGGCGCGGGTCTTTGGGGGGAGGGGGGCGGTGGGACGGCTGCGGCGGTGGGAATGGGGGCTGTATGAGCGCTGGTTGATGGTGCGGAAGTGGAAGGATTTGCTGCCGGATGCGGGGCCTTGGTTCGGGGGGGTGGCGAAGGGGAGGTTGGGAGAGAGGGATGAGGCGTCTCTGCGGGCCTTTGCGGTGGAGACGCGGCGGGGGGAATGGGCCCATTGGGTGCAGATGGTGCTCATCTTCCTCTTTGTGCTGTGGACGCCGCTACCATGGGCGTGGGTGATCGTGGGATATGCGGTGCTTTCGAATGGGCCGTGTGTGGTGAGCCTGAGGTATGCGCGGTTGCGGGTGGGGCGGGTGCTGGGGTGAGGGTGGTGGTGGTGGTGCGTGACTGGGTATGTCGCGGCTCCGGGGGAGGGGCTCCGGGCGGAGCATCGACATTCCTGTCGAAGGGGGGGGGAGCGCAGCTCGGGGTGGGGGCGTGGAGGAGGCGAGGGAGGGGCCACGCGAAAGCGGTGTCGACGCTCCGCTGTGCCATCGCAGTCCCGATGGGGGAGTTGTTCATGGGAGGGCTGGCGACCGAGCTTCCGCAGTTGAAATTTGGTCTTGGATTTGCCTATTATTTGGAAATTTTCGGCAGGAAATTTTGAGAAGGTAACCTGGGCGAGAAATGGCCCCGCTTTTCGGGCTGCTTCGCGCCGCGGGTCGGCTGGGCGGTTGGAAACCGCCGCCACGGGCACGCCACGGTGGAGTTGGGCGTGACGGCGGGGGAAAGGCGGCTATGGTCGGGGCAGATGTTTGAGGTTAGAGAAAAGCCGGATATGGTGGAGAAGGCGCTGTTGGTGCGCATCTGCTTTGACAAACGCGAGGAGGAGGAGGGGCAGTTGTTGCTGACGGAGTTGGAGGAATTGGTGACGACGCTGGGGATCGGGATCGCGGAGTCGCTGCTGGTGCGGACGCGGGTGTTCCACAAGCGGTTCATGTGTGGGACGGGGAAGGCGGCAGAACTGGGGGAGCGGGCCCGGGAGTTGGGCTGCGATTGCATCGTTTTTGACAATGAGTTGTCGCCGATGCAGCAGCGGGCCTGGGAAGGGACTTCGGACATGACGGTGCTGGATCGGGAGGAGGTGATCCTGGATATTTTTGGGAAGCGGGCCCACACGAAGGAGGCGCGGCTGCAGGTGGACCTGGCGCGGATGCAGTATGCCCTGCCGCGGATGGCGCGGATGTGGGGGCACCTGGACCGGGAGGGTGGCTCGGGGAGCAAGGGCGGGGGCGGGGCCTCACGGGGGATGGGGGAACAGCAGATCGAGGTGGACCGGCGGATTGCGCGGGACCGGATCAATCGGATCAAGGCGGAGCTGAAGACGGTGCGGACACAGCGGGCCACGCAGCGGAAGGAGCGACAGAAGTTTGACACGCCGCATGGGGCGATCGTGGGGTATACGAACGCGGGGAAGTCGACGTTGCTGAACAAGCTGGCGGATTCGGACATCATGGTGGCGGACATGTTGTTTGCGACGCTGGATCCGACGACGCGGCGAATCGAGTTGCCGGACGGTCAGCAGCTGTTGTTGACGGACACGGTGGGGTTTGTGCGGAACCTGCCGCACCGCTTGGTGGAGGCGTTCAAGTCGACGCTGGAGGAGTCCTTGTTGGCGGATTTTTTGATTCACGTGCTGGATGCGAATGATCCGCAGGCGGAGGCCTTTTACGCGACGACGCTGGAAGTGTTGGCGGAGTTGGGGGCGGGGGAGAAGCCGATGTTGACGGTGTTGAACAAGATGGACCGGGTGGAGGATCCGGCGCAGTTGGCGATGTTGCGGGAGCGGCATCCGGGGGCGGTGGAGATTTCCGCGTTGAGGGGGATGGGGATGGAGAAGTTGCTGCAGCGGTTCACGGAGGTGTTGGCGGACCGGGTGCGGCGGAGGAAGTATCGGATCCCGCAGAGCCGGGGGGAGTTGATGGCGCAGATTCACGCGGAGGCGAAGGTGTTGTCGACGGAGTATGAGGGGAACGAGGTGGTGGTGGAGGCGTTGTTGGGGGGGGCGTTGGAGGGGAAGTTGCGGGGTTTTTTGGAGGAGTAGGGGAGTGGTTAGTGGGGAGTGGGGGGTGATCATGACCGGGACGGTCATGCCGCTGTGAGGGATCGGCTGGGCGGTTGGAAACTGCCGCTACGCGGGATTGGCGTTCTTGGGATTGTGGTGTAGAGTCGCGGCGATGAAGGGAATGCAGTTGGCCTTGTTGACGTGGGTTGGAATATTGATGGGGGGATTTGCCTTGGGGCAGGTCGAGGCGATTGAGGCGGTGCCGGTGGATGAGGCGGTGATCGATGCGGACGTGGTGCCGGATGAGGGGGAGGGGGAGGAGGCCAACGAACGGGCGAAAATGGTGGAGCCGGCGACGAAGGTGGACGTCACCGACATCGGGAAGCCGACCACCCTGGAGGATGCGGTGCGCTTGCAGATTTTTCTGGATCAGAAGTTGTTCGGGCCGGGGTTCATCGACGGGAAGCCGGGGAATTTCACGGCGCGATCAGTGCATGCCTACAACCGGAGCATGGGTCGTTCGCCGGGGGATTGGGGGGCGGTGCTGGAGGATGTGAAGAGTGAGCTCGGGGAGACCTATGCGACGGCGATCGTGCCGGATGTGGCGAAGGAGTGGGTGAATCCGAATCTGCCTTACCAGCGTTCGGGGCAGGCGAAGCAGAAGCAGATGAGCTACCGGAGCTATTTGGAGTTCATGGCGGAGCGTTATCACACATCGGAGACGTTTTTGGAGGAGCTGAACGGCAAGGAGGTGGCTTGGGGGTTGGAGCCGAAGAAGTCGTTGATGGTGCCGAACATCGATCCCTTCCGGATCGAGTTGCTGACGCATGGGAAGATGAACAAGGAGAGCGAGGAGTTTCTGGATCGAACGGTGGTGATCGACACGAAAGGGAAGCAGATTTTCATTTACGCGTCGGGGGAGGTGGCGGTGGCGCCGGGAGGGGCGGTGGTGGTGGTGGAGGAGGGGGAGGAAGCGGTGGCGCAGAAGTTGATTGCGGCGTTTCCGATCACGCCGGGGAAGGCGCAGTTCATTCACCGGGGGGCCTGGAAGATTGCGAACAGCATCGAGTTGCCGAGTTGGCGGTATGACAAGCAGCTGTTGGAGACCGGGAAGCGGGGAGATACGGCGCTGCAGATTCCGCCGGGGCCGAATAATCCGGTGGGGATCATTTGGAACGGGCTGACGAAGAGCGGGATCGGGATTCACGGGACCTCGGATCCGCGGACGATCGGGCGGTCGCAGAGTGCGGGGTGTATACGGTTGTCGAACTGGGATGCGTCGCGTTTTCCGACCCTGGTGCGGCCTGGGGTGAAGGTGGTGGTGCGGTGAGGCTGCGCCTCGGTTATTGGTTATAGGGGGGAAAGGGGAGAGAACGCTGAACCCTCCTTCGCAAGGCTACGGTGGGGCTGGCATCCACCGCCGAATGCCGAATGCCGGAGACTGACTTTGGGCTGGTGGGGTCGGTGTGTGTGGGGGAGATTGAGGGGCTTTGCTGAGGGTTGATAAAGGAGTGCCGGTGCGGCTGGTCGTTTACACGATCGGGATGCTGTATTTGTTTTTTGATCTGTTCGTGTTTGATGGTCCGTTGCGGCAGCGGATTCGGAGTCGGGAGATCCGGAGTTCGGAGCAGATTGCGGCGGCGAAGGCGCAGGGGATCGTGGCGCGGTTTTATGGGCAGCCGATTCTGTTGACGCAGGTGGATCGGCGGGTGGAGGAGCGCTTGTGGAAGGAGGGGCGGAGGTTGGAGGAGGTGCCGCAGGTGGAGCGGAAGGTGCTGCGGATGGCGGCGCTGAATGACTTGATCGATCTGCGGCTGTTTGGGCGGATGAAGGTTTGGTCGAACCAGATGGACTACCCGGTGGAGGAGGTGGAGATCGATGCGGCGGTGGAGCGGTTTGGGCGGAAGTTCGACACGGTGGAGGAGATGCGGGAGGGGTTGCGGGAGCAGGGGTGGAGCGAGGGGGAGTTGCGGATGCGCTTGGCGGCGAAGCTGCAGCAGGACAAGTATCTGGCGGCGATGGTGGATTTGGTGGTCACAGAGGAGGAGGCGCTGGAATTCTATGAGGGGCACAAGGAAGAGTTGGCGATGCCGGAGCGGGTGCGGGTGCGGCAGGTGTTTTTGGCGGGACTGAAGCACGAGGGGGCGGAGGCGGAGCAGGTGTTGGGGGAGGCGTTGGGGAGGCTGGAGAAGAAGGAGGTTGCGTTTGAGGCGCTGGCGCGGGAGTTGAGCGAGGATGGGGGGAGCAAGGAGGCGGGCGGGATGCTGGGATGGATGCAGGCGGGGCGCTTGCCGGGGGATTTTGCGGCGGCGGTGTTTGCGCTGGAAGTGGGGCAGCGGCAGGTGATCCGGACGACGCTGGGGTGGCACCTGGTGGAGGTGCTGGAGCGGAAAGGGCGGGAGGAGCGGAGTTTCGAGGAGCTGCGGCCGGAGATCGAGGTGGCGCTGGAGGCGATCAAGCGGGAGGAGGGAGTGCAGGGGTATCGGAATCAACTGCGGGCCTTGGAGAGGGAGAAGATTGAGGTGTTTGAGGATATGTTGGAGAGAGAGTAGGACGGGTCGGACGGGGTCGGACGGGGTCAGGGGGTGGTGTTGTCTTTCTCGGCGAGTTGTTTATCGAAGGCGTCGAGGAGGAAGGTGGACTTGTTGTAGTCGATGAGGGGGCGGAGCTTTTTGGCTTCGGTGCGGGAGCGGGCGTCGATGTGGAGGGTCATTTTGCCCATGGTGACGCCGGGCATGTCCTGGGCAAGGGAGGGGTCGGAGATGCGGAGGACGAGGTGGCGGAGGCGGAACCACTGGCGGACGAGTTCGACGTGTTCGATTTCGGGGTAGGGGATCTTGATGAGTTCGAGTTCACCTTTGCCGCCGGTGAAGACGTTGCCGGAGAGTCGCCAGCCGAGTTCGACGTGATCGGGGAAGAAGCGGAGTTTGCCGACGACTTCCTCCCGGCCGAGGGGATCGGTGGCGGGGATGGAGAAGTGGATGGGGACGGGGTCGTGTTCGAGCACGGGGGAGAATGTGGAGTGCGGATTTTGGAATGGGGAATGGGGAATGGGGAATGGGGAATGGGGAATGGGGGAGGGAAGATTGGGAATCTTCAATATTGGACCCTGCTTCGCAAGGCTACAGCGGGGGAAGGGGGGAATGTCGGAGGGGAGGGGGGCTTGCGACCCAGTCTTCGCCGGAGGCTACGCCCGGGCAGGCGGGACGGTCACGCCACGGGGCAGGCAGGTCATGCCACGGCGTGAGAAAGCCGGGGCTGCGTTGGCAGGCCCGGCTTTCTGGATAGATGGGATCCCGAAAGGGGGGGGGCTTAGTTGACGGAGACAGCCTCTGCGCCGGTTTCGCCGGTGCGGATACGGATGGCCTCCTCGACGGGGGAGATGAAGACCTTGCCGTCCCCGATTTTGCCGGTGTTGGCGGATTTGACGATAGCTTCGGCGACGGCCCCGGCATCGGCATCGTCGACGACGATTTCGATTTTGACCTTGGGGAGGAAATCGACGGTGTACTCACTGCCGCGGTAAATTTCGGTGTGGCCCTTTTGGCGGCCGAACCCCTTTACCTCGGTGACGGTCATCCCTTGGATGCCGACCTCGGCGAGGGCTTCTTTTACTTCTTCCAGTTTGAACGGCTTGATGATTGCTTCAACTTTCTTCATGAGCGGGCGGATTTGAGGCTGATGAGTAGCAAGTGGTGTGCCAAATTGCTAGCGCAACCTGAAGGGATAGAAAATCGTTTGTTTTATGGGGCTGCGGGGAGCAATTGGTAGGTGAGGCGGAGGAATTTGTTGGGGCCGTTGAGGGGGATTTGGAAGCCGTCGAGGAGGGTGGAGACGCCGGATTCGGTCCAGAGGAGGAGGTCGGGGGAGGTTTCGGCGCGGAGGTCGACATCGGGGGGGAGGGAGCTGAGGGGGGCGTCGATGCGGAATTGGGTGCCGAGGGCCTGGGGGTGGAGGTTGGGGGGGAGGGAGAGGCTGTTGGGGAGGGATTGGTGGGAGTATTCCTCGATATTGGTGAGGCCGTCGTCATCGAAATCGTCGAAGGGGCCGGTGAGGGGGCCGGAGCCGAGGAGGGAGAAGGCCCATTGTTGGTAGGGGGCGTCGGCGATGGTGAGGAGGGCGGATCCGGAGCCACCGGCGAGGGTGAGGTTGAGGGTTTCGAGTCCTTCGGGGAGGGCGTCGGGGGTGGCGGTGACGGTGGCGGTGAGGGAGGTCTGACCGGCGGGGAGCTCCAAGCCGCTGAGGCCGGAGACATCGAGGGCGAGGTCGGCGGTGCCGGAATTTTGGAGGGTGGCGGGAATGGGGAGGAGGTTGGGAAGGGGGGTGCTGAGGGTGAGGGAGGCGGTGTCGAGGGGGACGAACTCGTCGGCGGTGGTGTCGGTGGAGGCGAGGAAGAGGGTGGCGGGGCCGGAGTCGCAGGAGGGGGAGCCGAGGAGGATGTTGTCGAGATACCAGCCGGTCCCGGCGACGGTGCCGTCGTGTCCGATGATCCAGCGGAGGCGGACGGGGAGGTTGGCGGCGGTGGCGGGGAGGAGGGCGGTGGTGGTGAGGAAGACGGAGGAGTTTCCGGACCAGGCGCTGCGGCTGTTGAGGGGGTTGAGGTTGGAGGAGCTGAGGGTGTTGTTGTAGCCGTTGGCGGTGAAGGATCCGCCGGCGGTGATGAAATCGGCCCAGGGGCCGTTGTTGACGGAGATTTCGAGGACGCCGCCGTCGTAGCCGGATTCGGTATTGTAGGAGTGGGAGAAGGAGAGGGTGGAGGGGTGGGTGCCGTTTTGGAAGGAGGGGCTCTGGAGGGTGGAGGAGCCAGCGGTGTTGGGGGTGCTGGCGAAGAAGGAGCGGGGAGAGGAGAGGTAGGTGGAGGAATTCGTCCCCCAGTTGGAACCGCTGCCGGTGAAGGAGCCGGTCCAGCCGGGAGGGAGATCGGGGGTGGAGTCGGCGTCGGCGTCGAGGGGGGCGGGGAGGCCGAGGGTGAGGTCGAGGGGGAAACTTTGGTTGTAGCCGGAGTCGGCGGTGACGTTGAGGGTGAGGTGGAGAGGGTCGCCGCAGGCACCTTCGAGGGCGAAGATGAAGCTTTGTTCGGTTTCCTGGCCCGGGGCGAGGGAGCCGTAGCTTTGAGCAGTGGTGAAGCTGGTGAAGGCGGCGGGGCCGGTGAGGGTGGCCTGGATGTTGTTGGCGGGTAGGGAACCGACGCTGGCGAGGGTGAGGTCGTAGCGGACTGTTTCGCCGGGGTCGGGGACGCCGTTCAGGGCGGGGAAGGATTCCTCCCCGAGGGTGCTGGCGGAGAGGTCGAGGGCGGTGGCGGGGTTGTTGACGGTGACCTCAAGGCGGTAGAGCTGGCAGGTGTTGAGGCTGGCGTTGCCTTCATCGACGTGGATGTAGTGGGTCCCGTTGTGGGTGGTGGGGACGTTGATGATTTCCTCGGTCTGGCCAGCGGGGGTGTTGGAGCCATTGGCGATGGTGGTGAGTTGGTCCGGGGCGAGGAGGGCGAGGGTGAGGTTTTGGCGGTTGGAGGAGTCGAAGGTGGAGCCGGAGGAGCAATTGCCGCTCTGCGGGCCCTCGAGATAGACGGCACTGCTGGGGATGACGCGCACGGTGATGGTGGCGCCGGGGATGGCTTCGATGGCGTAGTAGTCGGTGTCGCTGTTGTCGTCGATGCTGAGCCACTGGAGGGCGAAGGGGTTGCCGGGGGTCAGGTTGAGGGGGGCGGCATTGGCGAAGCTGTCGTTGTTGCGGGAGCTGCTGTGTTTTTCGAGGAAGTCGCCGTATTGGCGCTGGAGGCCGTAGAGGTCGTCGAACTGGATGCCGCGGTAGCCGAGGTGGATGGTGGGCTCGAGGAGTTTCGTTTGGTTGGTGGGGCAGACGTGGCGGAGGCCGAGGCCATGGCCGCTTTCGTGTTCGACGAGGTTGGTGAGGGAGTTGGGGTTTGATTTATTGTTAAGAAACCAGTTGTCATCGGTATCGAGGACCATGTCGCCGCCCTGGCTGGGGTAGGAATTGTAGGCGAGGACGCTGCTGTTGCCATCGATCTCGTGGCCGCAGATGCGGATATCGCCACGGACGCCGAGGCTGCCGTTGTTGGAGCTGTTCTTGGTGACGCCGTCGTCATTGGGTTCGTAGAGGTAGGTGATGCCGGTTTGGGCGGAGATGTTGTCGAAGACGGTTCTGAAGTAAGAGAGCCAGAGGGGATTTCCCTCTCCATCGAGGCCGCTGCCATAGACGGAGGAGAGGAAGGCGCGGAGGTCGCTGTTGTCGTTGGAGTCGCCGATGCCGGATCCGGAGGGGACGGGGGTGCCGTCGGGGACGATGCTCCAGGTGATGGTGGTGGGGAGGCCCTGGGTGGGGGAGTCGCCGGGATTGGTGGCGGTGGCGGCCCAGCGGCCCTGGATTTGGAGGGCTGCCTGGGGGGCGTCGGGATCGGGTTCGCGGGAGGCGGCGGCGGCTTCGACGGCGCGGAAGGCCTCGATGGTTTCCTCCGGGGTGCCGGGGGCGAAGCAGCGGGTGGAGAGGGGGTAGCCGGGCGGCAGGTTGAGCAGGGCGGCGGAGTAGAGGCAGAGGGAGGCGCGGACCTCGGGGGGCAGACTGGCGAAGAGGGCGGCGTCGAGGGAGGTTTCGAGGAACGCGGTGACGGCGGGATCCTCGGCATCGGCCCGGAGGAGGGGGGAGCCGGCAAGGAGAGCCAGGCTGATGAAGACGGCGAGGAGGGGGGACCGCATGACGGGGAGGGGAACGATAGCGGTAGGGAGGGGGGACGCAAGTGGGGAGTTCAATGGGTGGCTGCGGTGGAGGGCCGCAGCTTCAGGTTGAGCATTTCGACGGCCAGGGAGAAGGCCATGGCGAAGTAAATGTAGCCCTTGGGGATGTGGAAGTGGAGGGCCTCCGCCATGAGGGCGGTGCCGATGAGGATGAGGAAGGAGAGGGCCAGCATCTTGACGGTGGGGTTGCGCGAGACGAAGTCGCTGATGAATCCCGAGGCGGCCATCATCACGACGATGGAGATGATCACGGCCAGCATCATGAGCGAGAGGCGGGTGGGGTCGTTGACCATGCCGACGGCGGTGATGACGGAGTCGAGGGAGAAGATGATGTCGATCATGGCGATCTGCGCGAGGACGGCCCCGAGCGAGGAAGCGGCCTTGACGGTCCGGGATTCCTGCTGAGTTTCGAGTTTGTGGTGGATCTCGGAGGTGGATTTCCAGATCAGGAACAAGCCGCCCCCGAGGAGGATGAGGTCCTTCCAGGAGATGCGGAGGATGCCGTGGTTGGCGGCGGCGGAGGGCATCATGTCCCAGAGGGCGGGGTGGACGGGGATCTCGAAGAGGGTGCTCTGGAGGCTCATGATCCAGCTGATGGTGGCCAGAAGGAGGAGGCGCATGAGCATGGCGAGGCCGAGGCCGACGAGGCGGGCCTTGGGGCGCTGGGCGGGCGGGAGGCGGTCGACGAGGATGGAGATGAAGACGATGTTGTCGATGCCGAGGACGATTTCGAGGAGGGTGAGGGTGAGGAGTGCGGCCCAGGCGGTGGGATCGGAAAACCAGTCGAACATGGGATCTGTTTAGGGGATTGGAGGCGTCCGGCACTGATGGAGCTGGTGGGTGCGGCGCCTGGTTCGCCGGAGTTTGCGATGTGGGTGGGGCGGTTGTTTTACATTCCGGCGGTGGCGGGAGGGATCTTCGGATTGCTGGGGGGGTGGTTGACGGACCGCTTCGGGCGGCGGCGGGTATTGACGTATAGTATTTTGCTCTACGCGGTGGGGGCGTTTGCGGCCGGGTTTTCGACGAGTGTCTGGATGCTGTTGTTTTTCCGGTGCCTGGTCTTCGTCGGTGTGTGTGTGGAGTTCGTGGCAGCGGTGGCCTGGCTGGCGGAGTTGTTTCCGCATCCGAAGCAGCGGGAGAAGGTGCTGGGGTACACGCAAGCCTTCTCGTCGATCGGCGGGTTGCTGGTGGCGGTGGCGAACGGGCTGTGCCTGGCGTATGCGGCGAAGTTTCCGGTGATCCATCTGCCGGAGTTCCTGAACCTCTTCGGGGGGCGGATCGGGGACGGGCAGGCGGCGTGGCGTTACACGCTGATGTCCGGGTTGATCCCGGCGATCCCGCTGATCCTGATCCGGCCGTTCCTGCCGGAGTCGCCGTCGTGGAAGGCGAAGCGCGACGCGGGGACGCTGCGGCGGCCGAGCATCCGGGAGTTGTTTTCGCCGGAGTTGCGGCGGACCACGGTGGTGTCGACGCTGATGTTCGCGTGTGCGTTCGGGGCGGCGTTCGGGGCGATTCAGCAGATCCCTCGGATCGTGCCTGGTTTGCCGCAGGTGGAGGAGAAGGTGTCCGCGGCGGTGGCGGCGAAGGAGCAGAGTGAGGGGAGGCCGTTGACGGTTCCGGAGAAGAAGAAGACGGAGAGTTTTGTGGCGCAGGAGGTGGCGGCCAGCGTGACGAAGGTGCAGGAAGCGGGAGGGTTGGTGGGGCGCCTGTTGCTGGCGGTGCTGGCGGTGGTGATCGTGAGTCGGAGGAAGCTGTTGCGGGTGTTTCAGATCCCGGGGCTGGTGTTGATCCCGTTCGTGTTCGCCTATGCGGCGGTGGAGGATCTGCGGCTGTTGTATTTCGGGATTTTTCTGGCGGGGATGTTGACGGTGGGGCAGTTCAGCTTTTGGGGGAACTATCTGCCGCGGGTGTATCCGCTGCACCTGCGCGGGACGGGGGAGGGGTTTGCGGCGAACATCGGGGGGCGCCTGATCGGGACATCCTTTGCATGGTTGACGAGCGTGCTGGCGGTGCAGGGGTGGGTGCCGGGAGGGGACCCTGCCACGAAGCTGGCCTACACGGCGGCGGGGGTGGCGCTGGCGGTGTATCTGGCGGGATTCGTGTTGTCATTTTTCCTGCCCGAGCCGCCGGCGGAGGATTTGCCGGAGTAGGCAGGGAGGACCGGACCGCCGGTCGATCCAGCCACTTGCGGAACCCCATTCACCAGGAATAGGGATGGGGGGAAAGAAGGGATTGATTTGCGGGGAGGGGGGAGGGGGGAGGCAGAATTCGGGGATGGGTGAGAACGATGGGAAGAAGAGTCCTTGGGCAGCGATTGGGATCGGGTGCGGGGCGGGGCGGTGGTGGTGGTGGTGGTGGTGGTGGTGGGGTTGATCGTGATGGCGCTGCTGGTGGGGTGGTGCAAGCGGAATGCGGATGAGTTTACGAAGGACTTTGAGGCGAATCCGGCGAAGGCGGCGGCGGAGATGGTGGTGCGGTTGAATCCGGAGTTGGAGCTGGTGCGGACGGATGATGCGGCGGGGACGATCACGGTGCGGGAGAAGAAGACGGGGAAGGAGACAACCGTGAATTTTGAGGATGCGAAGGATGGGAAGTTCACGATCGAGTCGGAGGGGACCACGGCGACGTTGGACGGGACGGCGGGGACGCTGACTTCGGAGGGGCCGGATGGGCGGTCGAGTTTCAATGTGGGCGGGTTGGAGAAGATGCCGCAGTGGTTCGAGGTGCCGGAGGGGGTGACGGCATGGAAGTCGATCACGCATCAGGAGCGGGAGGGCAAGGTGAACGGGATCGTGGCGGGTCAGTCGAGCGAGAAGCTGGAGGACCTGCTGGCGGCGTTTGAGGCGAGCTTGAAGGCGGCGGGATTTGAGCGGACCTCGAAGACGGAGACGGGGGAGTTCACGATGGCGAGCTTTCAGGACAAGGCGAAGCAGCGGACGGTGAGTGTGACCCTGAATCCGAAGGGGGAAGCCCTGGTGGTGCAGATGACGTATATGGAGCGGTAGGAGCCCAGGTGATCAGGTGATCAGGTGATCAGG
>Ga0105052_10002306_pt1 | contig 23672 bp, 17 predicted proteins | sample FRY03_FD_78094 | JGI IMG/M metagenome (GOLD analysis project Ga0105052, IMG submission 78094) | Freshwater microbial communities from Lake Fryxell liftoff mats and glacier meltwater in Antarctica - FRY-03 | ecosystem: Environmental > Aquatic > Freshwater > Ice > Glacier meltwater ... | reverse complement strand
CTCATTCTCTGGTCCGCTGGATGTCAGCGGTCCATGACTGGGTCGATGGCAACGGGTCCCTTCGCCCCCGCGGGTTCGATGGCACCGGCAGGCAATTCGCCGCTGATTCCCATCGGACCGGTAAGCGGCGCGACCCGCGTGCCTCCGCCATCGACCGGCAGTTCGTCTCCGAGCAACGGCTATCTCGGTGCTCCTTCCGCATCGACCTTCGATGCGCGTGCCGCAACGACCCTCCAGGCAAATACGGGATCAACAAACTCGAACGCCAATAGCGGCCTCGGAGCAACGCAGTTCAACCCAAACACGGCGATGACTCCGCAGCCCCCCAGCTTTCGCGATTCGCTTGGTGGCATGCCCGTCAATGACTTAACCAATCAGGGACCGGTTCCTACCATTCAGGCACCACCCACGTCATTCGCAGGCTCCTATCCGCCCGCCGTGGTCGGAAGTGGAGTCGCTTACCCCACCCCTTCCGCCGCTGCCGAAACCTCGGCTTGGGCTCAGCAGCCCTCTGATTTATTGCGGCCGATTGAAGTCCCCTACGCTGCTATTCCTGTCCCACGTTACCGAGGTATGGAGCCAACGCCACAGCAATACGCGCCAGCGGTCCAGCCCGCCGGTGGCTTTGCAGCGGCTGATTCTTGGCAAACGACTCAGCCGAATTATCCGTCGACGCCGAGTTCGCCCCCGTCAGTTATCCAAACCTCACTCGTTCCATCGACTGATCCTGTGGGAACCGGACGGCCGACCTATCAATCCGCGGGCCCGTCGCTGCCTTGGCGTTCTCCTACGACCGCGAGATAGTGGGTCGAGGAGACGATCAGAAAGGCTGCCCCGGCTTTTCAAACCGCAATACCGCGGAGTCAGATGGATACCGCAGAGCGAGACGGATACCGCAGAGCGAAATGAGGCTTCCCGAAGAGTGAGCGACAAGGCTTCCCGAAGAGTGAGCGACAAGGCCGCATGAAGCGAAGGCTGCGTCTGGAAACGAAAAAAGGCGAGGCCGATTCCAGAGAACCGACCCCGCCTCGCACGGGGGGACGCTTTAATTCGTGGTATGTCATCTTGCAGCTCACATCCACCCCGACACAAAGAACCGTAGTTCCGACACGGGGGCTTGGCAGTCAGAGGACAATAAATGACTTTCAATTTTTGGAAACGATTTGAAATTCATCGTTCTGTAGCGGTTATCAGAGAAAAAGCGTTAACCAATCGCAAATACGTAGCGGCCGACTGACCACGCTGAACTAAGCGAAACCCTTAAAATGCATTCCAACGGTTTATTCATCATCCACGCGGTCGCCACCTTTTATCTGGTCGGACTCATCTGGATGGTGCAAAGGGTGCACTATCCACTGATGGATCGCGTCGGCGACAAGGAATTCACTCGGTACGAATCGGACCATGGACGTCTCATTACCCCCATCGTTGCTCCGATGATGATCATCGAACTTATCACGGGGGCACTGCTGGTTGCGGGAGCGGGACCGGCTTGGATACCAACTTGGGCGGCCTGGTCGGGATTGGCAGCCGTCATTGGAATTTGGTGCTCCACTTTTTTTCTGCAGGTTCCCTACCACACGATCCTGCTCCGCGGATTTGACATTGAAGCCCATCGTGCGTTGGTGCTGACAAACTGGATTCGGACCGTTCTTTGGACGTGGCGAGGGTTGCTGATCGCGTTCCTGCTTTGGCGTGCCCTACAAGGGTCAGCGGTCACTCCGCTAGAATCGCGATGATTCAGCTCATCACTCGTACGAATCCATCATGTCCATGACTTCGAACTCGCCGGGAACCCACTCCCAGGTTTCCCATAAGCCAAGCCCTCAGGATCCGCCAATTGTGGGTGTTATCATGGGGAGCCGCAACGACTGGGAAACGATGAAGGCAGCGTCCGAGATGCTTGATCATTTCGGCATTGCCCACGAACGCCGAGTTGTCTCGGCTCATCGAACGCCTTTACAGATGATGCAATACGCCTCTTCCGCTTCCCATCGAGGTCTAAAAGTCATTATCGCGGGTGCGGGAGGCGCGGCACATTTACCTGGTATGGTCGCAAGCGAAACCATTTTGCCCGTGATCGGCGTTCCCATTCACAGCAAATCGCTCAACGGAATGGACTCGCTGTTATCGATCGTCCAAATGCCCGGTGGAGTGCCCGTCGCGACAATGGCCATCGGTATTTCAGGCGCCAAGAACGCAGGCATATTGGCGGCGAGGATTCTTGCGATCAATGACTCTGCCTTGCGTGAGCGGTTGCAGGAATTTGTCCGGAAGCAGAGCGATGATGTCCTAGCGACGGCGGAGCTATGAGCAACAAATTATATCATCAAAGCATCACCGCAGAAGTCAAAGTGGCGCCAGGTGGGACGATCGGCATGCTCGGTGGCGGGCAATTGGGACGTATGTTCGCGATGGCTGCGGCTCAGCTTGGATACCGCGTGATCGTGTTTTCGGACAAAGCCAATTGCCCGGCGGCGACGGTGGCCTATCAAACCATCGTCGGCGAATTGACCGATCGTGATCGCATCGACGAGCTTGCTGCACAGTGTGATGTGGTCACATTGGAATTTGAAAACTTGCCCGTCGACGCCGTTCGGTATCTCGCATCGCGCGTACCTGTTTATCCCTCACCCGAGGTGCTTCGAATCGCACAAGATCGGCGTCTGGAAAAGCAAACGTTTTTGGATGCGGGACTCGCCGTGACTCCGTTTCAGATTGTGAATGACCAGAGCGATCTGGAAGCGGCGATTGAGCGGCTTGGCTTACCGGTTGTCTTGAAAACCGCTCGCGACGGCTACGATGGAAAAGGCCAATGGAAGATTGGTAAGACAGAAGCAAAAGATCTTTCACAATTTCCTATCGATCGGCCGATGATCGCGGAGGCGTGGATCACTCACCAACGCGAAATCTCGGTCATCGTCGCTCGCTCGCAGCATGGCGAAATCGCGGTCTACCCGGCGTTCGAAAACGACCATCGCGACCACATTTTGGACGTGACGGTTTGTCCCGCGCGAATCACGCCAGCCATCCAAGCAGAAGCCACACAGTTAGCCATTGCCGCGGCGGAAGCGATCTCGTTGATCGGCCTGATGTGTGTGGAGATGTTTCAAGGCGTCGATGATCACCTAATGATTAACGAAGTTGCCCCCAGACCTCATAACTCCGCTCACCTTACGATCGAAGCATGTCACACGAGCCAGTTCGAACAGCAAGTCCGAGTCGTTTGTGGAATGCCTTTGGGTGACACATCGCTTCGCGTACCTGCTGCCGCGATGGTCAACCTGATGGGAGACTTGTGGAGCGATGGGGAGCCGAACTGGAGCGAAGCGTTATCGGCTCATGGACTCCATCTGCACTTGTACGACAAAGGCCACGCCGCGAAGGGTCGCAAGATGGGTCACCTCACGGCAACAGGGAACGATGCCAGTGAAATCGCGAAAAGGTTAATGTCTATCCGCGATTCACTTTAAATCCGCTCTCGTCGTTATCGACTACGTGCGTCGAGCAGAATCAAGAACGCGGATAAGTAGGATCGCACGGTATCGACTTCGACGGCTGACCAACCCGTCGCTTTGTGACGAACGACGGCGAGCTTTAACAGTTCAATCGCATCGGCAAGGTCCTCGGGAAGCGCTGGGAGCCCGGCAAACGGTTGAACCAAAACGCCGGGATCCGGCGCGTCATCACCCAGATCCGCGGGGGTTGAAACGAGTGCCGATGGTAACGCATTGAGCGAATCTTCGTCACCGAAATCACGGCCTTCGCCGCTTGGTCCCGACGAGATCCCGCCGGGTTCTTCATCGTACTTCTTCGTTGAGCCGCCACCTTGAGCGGGCTGCGTGTAAGCGGGTGCTCCGAGCCCGTTCTTCTCCTCGCCAACATTGACAAAGTCTTCATCGAGATCGTTCGTGATCATGTCACGATCATTGGGTTCGTCATCCGCACCGCCGATGGTTTCCCAGCGTTGACTGCGCATGCCTGAAACGCTCCAGTCGCCGTCGCTTGCTCCCTGCAACCACATCGGCGCGTCGTCCCAGTCCATCGCGACGAGAAAGTGAGTCCAAGACAACTTGGGGTAGCTTTCGCAGGTTGCACCGAATTGATCAAACACACGTCGCAGGCGTCCCACGTGCGGCGCAGTGACGCCGCCGACCTGCTGTGCCCAGGTTTCATCGGAGTACTGCGTCGACGGTGCACCCGATGCGATCAGAGCCTCACGCCATTGGCTGATGATGCGGCCCTTCTCCCAATTCGTGCGGCTGATCAATTCACGCCACTGGCCTACGAAAGGATTGCTCAGTTCGGTGGCACCTGGTTCGGCGGTACTTGCATTTGTTTCATCCGAATCGGCCGCAATATCGCTGCGAACCTCATCCGACGACAGTTCACCATCAATCCATGCGTCGGCTGCGGCGTCAAGCTCGGGGTCGATCGGTTCGGCATCGATGTCGAAAGGCGCCTGGTAATTTTCGTGGCTGGTCATAAGTTCCTGAAGGCAACAAGAGACAACTGCGGAGACACATCCGTTGGTCCACACGCTACCCTTCGGAGCCGGATCAGGAAAAGGGTCGAGGGTCAAACGGCGTCTCGAGGTGCAAAAATCGCTGTCGAATGCGCGGCTGCGGCAAAAGTTGACGGTGGAAAAAACCTTGACGAGTTGCCTTGCCTTTGCGTTTCGCGATTCTCGGAGCAGAGGGTATAATGTCGATTGTTCAAATGACATGCTCCCGCCGCTGCCGTTTAACCTGCCCCGTGTGCGTAGTCCCGCCGCATTAGCCGCTCCCGCGGTTCTTTGTGGTTCCCACCAAAGACTCGCTTTTGGAATCCGCAAATCCAGTCCATGCATAATCGCCCGTCAAAACTCAGCGCAGATGTGTCGTCATATTTCGCCGCGGTCGCGATTGCCCTCGCGATTGCGTACTCTGTCGTTAGACCGGCGACCGTCGCGACCTGTCATGCGGATGAAACCTCAGATCTCGATTTCTTTGAATCAAAAATTCGTCCGCTGTTAATTGAACACTGCTACGAATGTCATTCGCAAGAGTCTGGGGAATCCAACGGCAACTTGCGGCTTGATTCTGCGGAAGCTTCGCGAAAAGGTGGCGACCGTGGGACCGCGGTCGTGCCTGGGAATGTTGATGCCAGTCTCCTGCTCAAGGCGGTGAGTTATGCCGATCCTGACATGGAGATGCCACCATCTGGAAAGCTCGGTGAGGAAGAAATCAAGCGACTCAGGGACTGGATCACGTCGGGGGCCATCGATCCGCGGGAGTCGCAAGACGAGTCTGGTGGAGAGAAGAAAATGTCGCCGATGGACCGAGCTCCCGAAACGCACTGGGCCTTTGTTCCGCCTCAGCATGCACCTCCCGTCGCGTCGGTCGCGTCCGATTCATCGGACCTAATTGACGCATTGTTCACCGCCGCTGCCGCCGCGAAAAACATCTCCGCCACGCCCGTTGCCGATCGTGCCACCCTGGTCCGCCGGCTGTATTTTGATCTCGTCGGGATGGTGCCAAACGAGGATCAGATCGCAGATTTCGTGAACGACCAAAGCCCGGTTGCCTATGAGCGACTGGTCGACGGTCTGCTCGCTTCGCCTGAGTTTGGTGAGCGTTTTGGTAGGCACTGGTTAGATGTGGCTCGATACGCGGACACGGTTGGGTACGACTTCGGCGGTAAAGAACGACGCTTGATTGGCAGCGAAAGATTTCGTGATTGGGTCATTCGCTCATTCAACATCGACATGACCTACGATGAAATGATTCGCCACCAACTCAGCGGTGATCGCACGGATCCTGATAACGGAAATGGCAATTTAGATGCGATGGGGTTCTTGACTGTAGGGCGAAAATTCCAGAACCAATTTGATCTAGTCGATGATCGCATCGATGTAATCACGCGCGGCCTACTGGGCATGACGGTTGCCTGTGCGCGATGCCATGACCATAAGTTCGATCCTATTCCCACAACCGATTATTACGCTTTCGCAGGTATTTTGCTCAGTAGTGAATCGCCTGAAAAAGGTGCCTCACCGCTGATGATGAAAGATTCCGATAAGCCGCATGACGAGCGAGTGATGCTCCGCGGCCAACCGGGTAATCGCGGTGACGTCGCACCGCGACAGTTTTTGACGGCGCTGCGAAAGCCAAACGAACCACGGTTCAATGATGGCAGCGGACGTGCGGAGTTGGTGGACCGAATCGTCGCGAATGATAACCCGCTGACCTATCGCGTGATGTCGAACCGTATCTGGACGCAATTGATCGGCGTGCCGCTTGTCGATACGCCAAGCGACTTTGGCTTTCGCACGCTGCCACCGACCGTCCCCGCGGTCCTGGATGATCTTGCGGTCGATTTTGCCCAGCACAAAAGCGTCAAGAATCTTGTCCGTCGCATCGTCACTTCAACCACTTATTGCCGATCAACTTTGGCCGATGCCGAGTCGATTGAACGAGATCCCGATAACCGTTACGCCATGCGCGGCCAACGTCGTCGTCGTGATTTTGAATCGCTACGAGACTCGATGCTGGTTGTGTCTGGCGCGATCGAACGAGCGATGGGTGGCGAACCCGTCGACATCAGCGTCAGCGGTTCTCGGCCTCGTCGATCCGTTTATGCGTTTATCGACCGCCAGAATCTACCAGGTATTTTTCGCACCTTTGACGTCGCGAGTCCCGATGCACACACACCCAGTCGACATTACACGACCGTACCGCAACAGGCACTGTATTTACTCAACAGTCCTTTAATTATCGATGCCGCCGTTCGCACCACGGAGCAAGTGACTCGTTCGCTTGGACCTTCTGCAACCGATGAGCAATATGTTGCGGACGCGATGTTTATCCAAGTTTTTGGACGTCATGGAACGGACGAAGAGTTGATGCTTGCCGAAAGTTTTCTTCGCACGAAACTTGATCCCGCGGGCCCGCTTCCTGACCCGCAGAGGTTGTGGCAATACGGATTCGCGGAGATCGAGGCGACTGGTTTCGTGAAACAGTTTTCGCCGCTGGCGACGTTTGATAAAAAGCGTTGGCAGTTCAGTGCCAGCTACCCGGATCCCGCCGCCGGTCACATTCAGCTCGCTTCGGATAGCGGTCATCCCGGCAACGGAATGAAAGGGGCGGTGGTGCGACGCTGGACCGCCCCAGGAGACGGAACGCTTAAGATTGCCGCGACGATTGGGCACAAGCAAGACCAAGGCGATGGGATTCGAACCACGTTTGCGATCGGCGAAAATGTGCTCTGGCAAGAAGTGCAAAAAGCAGGCGAGCGATCCGTGGAACCGATCAGGTCACCGATCAAAAAAGGCGAATCGCTTGATTTAATCGTGGACGATAATGGGACCACATCCTTCGATAGTTATTCCTTCAAAGCCACGATTCGGTTCGATGGAGAAAACGGACGAACGATCGAGGCCAGTTCGGTCGATGATTTTTCAGGACCATCGTCATCTCCATCAGCGAAACCAATGACTCGACGAGAACAGCTTGCGCAGTTGCTTTTAATTTCCAATGAGTTCGCGTTCGTCGATTAGTGTCATCCAAGACAAAAAGAGAGCTTAAACCGATGTCTCCCCTTCGCATGAATCCAGTTCTTGATCGACGACAAATGCTACGCGGTTGTGGGATGGGAATGGGCTGGCTCGCGCTATCGCACCTCATCCCCACCTCGCAAGCGAACGCCAGTGAAGATCGCGTCGCGCCACATTTCCCTGTGAAGGCCAAATATGTCATTCACCTTTTTGCCAACGGTGGTCCATCGCATGTCGATACGTTTGACTACAAACCCGCGCTTGATCAATTCGATGGCAAAACGGCTCCGACGGGAAATCTGAAAACGGAACGGCCGACCGGACATGTGATGCGTTCGCCGTTCAAATTCAAGCAACATGGCGAAAGCGGTTTGTATGTCAGTGAGTTGTTTGAAAACACGGCTCGGCACATCGATTCGATGGCCGTAATTCATTCGATGCACGCGGATGTTCCTAATCATGAACCGTCACTGATGTTGATGAACACGGGCGATTCCCAATTGATTCGTCCCAGCGTCGGATCATGGATGACGTACGGACTGGGGAGTGAGAATCATAACCTTCCCGCGTTTGTTGCGATGTCGCCGGGCGGCTATCCGATCAAGGAGTCGGAGAACTGGCGCGCCGCGTTTTTACCCGGAAAGTATCAGGGCACGTTTATCGATTCAAGCCATCAGCGGATCGAGCGGCTGATAGAAAACATCACCAACAATCGTATCGCTCCGGAAGATCAACGCATCGCCTTGGACCTGCTAACGAAACTGAACGCGGAGCACGCGTCGCAGCGAGATGATGATCCACGACTGCAGGCTCGGATCGAATCCTTTGAGCTTGCTTACCGAATGCAAAGCGAAGCAGCCGAAGCGTTTGATGTGAATCGAGAGCCGCAGTCGGTGCTTGACGCATATGGTCCCGGAGATCAAGCCCGGCAAACCTTGATCGCTCGTCGATTGATTCAACGCGGCGTGCGATACGTCCAGTTGTGGCACGGGGCGGGTCAGCCTTGGGACAATCATGACGACATTGAAACGGGTCATCGTCGACTTGCCAATCAATCGGACCGCGCAATTGCAGCTTTGCTCGATGATTTGAAACGCCTCGGGTTATTTGATGAGACCCTCGTGATCTGGGGCGGCGAGTTCGGGCGTACACCCACGGTCGAATTGCCGAAGGAAGGCTCCAACCAGGGGAAGAAAAACGGTCGTGACCATAACCATTACGGCTTCACGATGTGGTTAGCCGGCGGCGGTGTCAAAGGCGGGCAAACCATCGGAGCAACCGACGAAATCGGATTTAAGGCGGTGGAGAATCGGGTCCATGTCCACGATTTACACGCCACAATCTTGCGGTTGATGGGTTACGATCACAAACGCTTAACCTATCGATACGCGGGGCGAGACTTCCGCCTCACCGATGTTCATGGTCACGTTTGCGAAGACGTGATTGCATAGGTTCCAGAAACGCGATGGGGCTCAATAAGGCTCATCGTCGTCCTCATCACGATCCGGATGCAGCGGGTCGTCGGGGTCGAAAAAGAAATCGGCCAGCCCCAGAGGCACCGCATCGCCACCCAGGGTTCTCCGTTTGCGTTCCGCGAGATCTTCAAGGTCGAGCGCTTCTTCACCGAGACATTTTTCGAGCGCTTCACGCCAAGCCTTGTCCCGCGAAATCGGGTGCTGTGGATCCTGCATCATTCGCTTGATCGCGAACCGAAGAAGATTGATTCCGTCGCGTGGTGAAAAGTCGAGTTTCAACTCGTGAGAGTGCTGCAGAAATTCGACCGTCATCGCCAACATCTCCGCTTCGGCGAAAGGCAGATGGTATTGCAGGATCGCCATTTCATCCTGCTTGTCTGGAAAGCCGACGGTCAGTGTCGGTTGCAGGCGGCTGAGGATGTAATCGGGGATTTCGAACGTCGATTCGTCCTGATTCATCGTGATGGCGGAACGAAAATTGGCATCCGCTTTGATGGCGATACCTGCGACAATCGACTCGACATAGCGACGTTGATCGAACAACGGAGCGAGGCTTGCCCAGGACTTTTCGTTCATCCGGTTGCCTTCGTCGAGAACGCAGACACCACCGGTGATCATCGCTGTGACAAGAGGCGACGCATGATAGGAGATCTGCCCGCCCTGGCTGAGAACGGGCGTGACCAGCAAGTCTTCGGGACGTGTATCCGCGGTGCATTGGTAGATGTAAAGCGGAAGCCCCTGTGCCTTGGCGGCTGCGATGGCGAGTTGTGTTTTCCCGACGCCGGGGGAGCCGACCAAACGTGGCGTCAGGGGCAAATCGGTCTCGTCAACCGTCAGCCAACAGGCAAGCAATTGCATCAGCACTTCGTGTTGTCCGATCCATTGCCCAGGACCTTCGTAAGGATGAGACAACTTCAGCGCAACACCATCGATCGTGACGTAGCCGTCAATGATGTCCTGCTTTGCGGAATTGGTTGGGGAAGAGGCTTGATGCATCGAACTCATTCGTTGGCAGGGGATGACATCGAAAGCCCGCAACAGTCGCGGCACTACCGACGAAGTGACTCCATCCTACCGGGTCATCGAAGCGGAAACAGTCCCCTTGGTCGTGCGGCTGATCAGCGGGCTAGGTGCCTGCGGAGGCAACGGGGCAACGGAGAGCTTCGCTCGGCGAGACCCGTTTGGTTCGCATCACGTCATTTGCCGTACCGTCCGGCTCGTCGCGAAGCAAAACGGTCATCGTGACGAGCCGCGAAGGTATACCGCCCAGGGAGCCTCACGGAATGAGTCAAAAAGCGATGATTAAACCGCCGTTAAGTCGCGTCAGCGGAAACGTTTGGCAACTTAAATCTCACTGCCTGCCAGGCTTCGAGCGTCCACTGTTGGGCTTGGCGATGCAGCAAAATTGCAGCGATCGACGTCGCCAGTGCGATCCGCCAATCGGTCAATAGTGTCAGCGGCAAGGCGGCAACCCAAATCAAGGTGGTGTCGAATTCATAACCAATTCGAACCAAGGTGAATCCCGTGCCGAGCATTACAACCGCATTGGCGACCAGGGTTGCGGCAACCGCACCATGAAGTCCGTCGGTTGGCAACCACCAATAATTCAAGACGAGATTCACAATCAAACCTGCCGCGAGCGACCAGCCCATCAAGGCTCCCCGTTCCCGAATCCACAGGTAGTTTTGTGCCACGGTCACCGTCGCTGCCCAGATGCAGAACGTGAATGCCATGGGCTGAATCGCCAATCCGTCCGCGTATCGCCCTTGAAGCAAGGTCTCGAAAAACAACGGAGAGGCACCGATGGTGATTGCCGCACAGGCGGTGAATGCGAGGGAGAGCCCAAACAAAGCCCAAGATAAGCGTTGTTGAACGGCTTCAAATTTCCCTGCTTCCCAGTCGGCTGTCAAATACGGCATGAGCACGCCGCTGAACATCGTTGCGAGGCTAGTGACGAGCATCGGTATCAATCGACCGCTGTGATACTGTCCAACCGCAGCCGTTGCAGCCTCCTCTCCTCCAGAAACGAAATGCAGGATCATATAGCGATCTGCCAATTCAAAGCTGTTGGTGAGAAGGTTCATCATCCAGAGTGCTGCTGCATATGGTAGTAAGCTTCGCCACATTTGACCTGAATTGAAGTCTTCTTCACTGGAAGGTAGCCCAGACCAATCTCGGTAGAGTAGTCGCGCTCCTGGTAATATCGCGATCATGGTTGAGAGCGAGTAGGAAAGGATCAAGTCACCCAGTCCTCCACCGGCATACAAGATGCCTAAGCCGATAACCGTAAATCCGACGCCCTGAAGAAACTGCATCGAAGAAGCGGTGCGGACTTGTCTCAGCGAAGAGACTAATTCCATGACGAAGTTAAAAACCAAAGTCGCTAAAACCGCGACACCGACAGAGAACAGCAAGCGTGAACTCGATGCCTCGCGGAAGATAATCCATCCGACTGTTTCGGGTGCCAGTAAGAGTGACGACATGACGAGCACGCTGCCGACCAACGTTCCCAGCAACACGCGTGAAAGAAACTTTGGCAGTTGTCCCGCAAGGCGATAACGCTCTACAAAACGAGGCATCGCGCCTGAGAATCCCAGCATCATCAGCGGCGTTAACATCGTGATAAAGCCCAACGCCATCGACCATTGGCCGACGACGGTATCGTCTAAAAGACGGCAGAGCCAAATGCCGCGAAAGAATCCGATACCGCGTTGCACTAAGGTCATCAGCAGCATAATAACCAGGCCCGACGCCAAACTGTCAGCAACGAATGATTCTCGGCGTTTCGTTGTTGCTGCAGTCACGTTTTCAGTCATTCCGAATTCTTTGGAGCCTTGGCGCGAAAGTATTGTTCGTGAATGAGAGTTTGACCATCAAAACTCCGCCGCAACTGCCAGTAGATAAGCAGCCGGTGCACCGAAGTTCGATTGTGACAGTTGTAACGAAGCGTCAATATCCGAAACCGAGTCGCAACATAAATGTACTGCCTGGCTCGATGTCGTCTTCGCGGTTTTGTTCATAGAGAACTTCTCGAGCAAACACGTACCCAACTTCCGCAAATCCCGTATGGCGACCGGTGCGGATCAAATCGCTGCGTCCCCATTCAAGGCCCAGGAGGACGCGGATATCGTTGATGTCGATATTGTTTTTTCTGCCGTCGGCTCGCTGGATCGCCCAGGATCCGCCTCCGTAATCCGCTCCGAGATATCCCCAAACGTCCTGAGTTCCCAGGGTGGTGAAGTACTGAGATAACTTCGGTTGAGGAAAGGAAATGTCGTACCGCGTTAGCGGCGTCGGCTGGTAAAGCAATCCGCCTGCCGGCAAAAGCTTTACACGATTGCGGTCAAGATAAACGACACCCGCTTTGACGGTTGAATAAGGTGTCAGTCGGAATGTTGCGATGGCCTTCCCCAGTATACGAACGCCGTCACTGCTCGTGTTTTCAAGATCATTAAACACACCGACGCGAAGTCCCAGGTCAGCGCCGATTAACTGCGTTGGGTCGCTCTGCCAACCGCTATCCACGAAAAAATCATAAAGCTGCGGCGGCAGGTCCGCACCTGTGGAACCGTCGGGGCCATCAATCAAGTGCAACCCGAAGCTGGGCACCACATAGAGAGGCTGACCGGACTGTAAGAAATTCGGCCATGCAAATACCAACGATGTGTCGATATCGTGCATTTGGACGTCATCGCCGCCATTCCCGTCGCTCAACCAGCCGTACCGAACTCGTGGGCCCTGGAACTTGCGAACAGGATTGTACGCGCCGCTGGACGCTCCGCTAAAGGAACCGCCACTGAACAATCCACCGGGAAAAAGCGTGTTGGGGCTCCCCGCCGGGTAGGCGCTCGAAGGAAACGCGGGCGATTGAAAGTTTTGTGTGCCATAAGGCGAGGTACCGAAACCCGGATTACCAGCCCCGAAAGTCTCTGGACCACTGCCAAAACCTGTGTTTGCACCCGAAAGCCAGCCGGGAAATTGTGGCGAGGCAATGGGAGCGGCTCCCGTCATCGCGGGGGCGAAGGTTCCTGGGTTTGCTCCGGTCGAATAAGGGTCGAACAAAGGTGTTCCGAGCGACGCCGCCGGCGGCGGCGGCGTTGTTCCCGAGTAAACGGGAGCGGTATAGGGAGGCGGTGAATACGTGGAGGGAGGAAAACTAGACGCCGGTGGAAAGCTCGGCGTACTCAATCCGCCGTAATTGGGTGCTGCGCCGTAATTGGGAGATGCAATGGGAGTCAAGTTTGTTTGCGGAATGTCGACCGGAGCTCTGGGCGTGCCGTTGACGCGGGGTAAGTACTGGGCGGCGCAGGGCCGGGCAAACGCAGTGCTTAGCACCACGCTTGCTATCAAAATCGGTTTGGCTGCCGCGCCGGGAAAATACACAGTCCTGTCACCCCAGAAAAAATGATTCTTTTTCTTGGATTAGGCTCAAGTTGACGCCTGCGTCAATATCGGATGGTCATCAGCGAGTTTCACGCGACCGTGTCGACATCCCATGAACCGTGCGAGGCAGAGCTAGAAAGAGTTGCCTGTTAAGGCGAAAAGGGAGGGCCTTTGCGAATCGATGCGTCGTGTTGGGAAAATGCATCTAATAGGCTGAGGGGAACGAACGTGGCCGCTGCGAGCTAATTGTGGGAAAATTAATTGCTAAACTGCTTCGTTCGTCTTCTCTCGCCGATTTCCCCCCACCTTACGAAGGCATACTCCATGGCCGCCAATGTCCCCGGTCGTCGTCGATTCATCAGCACTGCCGTCGCGGCGGCAGTCGCTTTTCCAGCGATCATCACGTCAAAACGTTCGGCAGCGCAGGAAGTCGTTGGCACGGGCGACCATCGATTCAACGTCAAGCATGGGTGGCCACAGTTGCCCGCGCAATACCAATGGCAAATCACTCACGGCGTCGCGGTTGACCCTGATAACAATCTCTACGTCATCCACGAGGGTGTTGCCAATCGGCCGGACCATCCTTCGATCTTTGTCTTTGATCCTGAAGGCCGATTCATCCGAGGTTTTGGCCAGCAATTCCAAGGGGGTGGACACGGAATCGAAGTGCGGGTCGAAAACGGGCAGCCATTCCTCTACGTTGCCGCTTATCAACAGGCGAAGACGATTGCAAAGATGTCGTTGACGGGAGAACTGGTTTGGCAAGCTTACGCTCCCCAGCAATCCAGTCAGTACGTCGCCGGAGAATCATCGGACCCAAAGAAGGCTTGGGGGCGTGATCGTTTCTTGCCCACCAATTTCGCGTTCCTACCCGACGGCGGATTTATGCTTGCCGATGGCTATGGCTCCTATTTTATTCACCGCTATGACGACAACGGGAAATGGCTGTCTTGCTTTGGTGGACCAGGCGAAGGGCAAGGAACGTTCAATACACCGCATGGAATTTGGCTCGATGAACGCCGCGATCATCCTGAAATCGTTGTCTGTGATCGTGCTCACAACACCCTTCAAGTGTTCAGCATTGATGGAGAATACAAGCGTACAATTGATGGTTTCGGGTTGCCCGCGAATCTCGATACGTTCAAGGACTTGATGGTCGTTTCCGAACTTGTGGCGAGAGTTTCGATTCTTGATAAAGATTTAATCAGTATTGTGACCCTCGGCGATGATCGCGAACGAATCATGGCGGATAACAAGGCGAACAAAGGCTTTAACATTCGCCTCGATGAGTCGAAGTGGCAACAAGGCAAATTCGTTCATCCTCACGACGCATGCTTTGATAAAGACGGCAATCTCTTCGTCGCGGAATGGGTATCGACGGGGCGTATTACAAAATTGACGAGGGTGTGATGGACAACAACGCTGTTCGCGTGTGGTGAATCGATCATCTCCAGGTCCTTCGGTTGAGACCAGGTCGTTCGGTTGAGAAATGTGCGTCGGCTCAACCGGGAAACGTATCATTGCTATTGAGCGTATCGTAACTCAGCATCGTATTGAGTTGAGCGTCGGAATGCACTCGCTGCGAAGCTCCGCTGCCCGCGGGGGGTTTGGGCCGCGCCACGATGGCAGTCACATTGTCATCGCCACCGGCATCGAGCGCGATTTTGATAAACGCTTCGACCGCGGCGCTGGGTAACGCATGCTCTTTTAACACATCAGCGATCTTTGCATCGTCGATGTATCGGTGGAGTCCATCGGAACAGAGTAAGATCGCGTCGCCTTCTTGCAATATGAGGTTTCTGACTTCGGCAGTAAGTTCCACCTCGCTCCTTCCGCCCAGAACATTCCAAAGCACGTTGCTCCAGCGACTACTCAATTCATCCTCGGGTTTCATGCCACCGGAATCGATCAAACGCCTGGCCAATGTGTGGTCGGTGGTCAGTTGCTCAACTTCTCCGTTTCGCACGAGATAGCAACGACTGTCTCCCGCATGCAGGACATACATTTTCGGCCATACGAGGTACGTCATGGTAAGCGTCGTGCCCATGCCGTTAAGCGACGAAAACTTGCGCCCCTCCTCTTGAATTCGCTTGTGAGTCTCCCGGAGCATTTCTTTGAGGCTGGCAATGAACTCGTTTTCTGTCTCAACATGGACTTTGAAGAACCAGTGAACGCGATTGAGCATTTGATCAACGAGAAAGTCGATGGCGAGTGCACTGGCTCGCTCCCCGGCCGCATGTCCGCCCATACCGTCGGCGACGAGCATCAAATGCCCTTGAGTATCGCCAAAAAGCCGTTGAGAAGGGTCAAGCGGCATGCTGGAGAGTTCGACCAGCATCGATTTTTTTAGTTTGGCGATGAGGAACTGGTCTTGGTTGTTCTCTCGCTTCAATCCGACATCCGTCGCACCGCTGCACACCTCTTCATCAATCATATCAGCTCACTCTTGAATGTGTTGTCGAGGTGGAAGCCTGCCATCCGGCAACAAGACGACCCTTCGACGTCCCGTTGCGACCACCAGCGCAGCTTGTCAACATGTTGAACGTAACGCCACGGGCAGAAGATTGGTATCACCCTATAAATCCTGTCAAGAAAGTCGCCGTTTATGTTGGCATGTCTGAAGACATTCACGTTGGTTGGTATCGAAGCGATGCCAGTTGAGGTTGAAGTTGATCTTTCGCCCGCGGCGATGCCTAAAACGACGCTGGTCGGTTTGCCCGAAGCCGCTGTGAAAGAAAGCACGCATCGAGTCGAAAGGGCGATCGTCAATAGCGGCTTTATCCGGCCCCAAGATCGAATAGTGATCAACTTGGCCCCGGGAGACCTTCCCAAACAATCACCCTCGTTTGATCTTCCCGTTGCCTTGGGTGTGTTGGCCGGAAGTGGTCAGTTGATTTCGGATCGACTCGCTACCTACGCGGTTGTGGGTGAGCTGGCGTTGGAGGGACATACGCGACCGGTGAAGGGTGCGTTGTCGATGGCGATTGCTGCTTCCAAGCAAGCCGGACTGCGTGGTTTGGTGGTGCCAACGGAAAGCGCTGGCGAAGCAGCCGTTGTCGAAGACATTGAAATCATTCCGGTTGCCAATCTTGCACAAGCTGTCGGTTTTTATTCGGGTGCGATCGATATCCCGCCAGCTCCAAGTCGGCTGGAGCAGTGGTTTGAACAATTCAGCGCCTATGATTTGGACTTCGGCGATGTGCGTGGCCAAGAGATGGCCAAACGCGCAATCATGTTGGCTGCCGCTGGGAGCCATAATCTCATCATGATCGGACCGCCGGGCAGCGGGAAAACGATGCTTGCAAAAAGAATGCCAACGGTACTGCCTCAATTGACCCCCGCGGAATCGATCGAGACAACACGAATCTACAGCGCGCTGGGGCAATTGCCAGCAGGTCAACCGTTGATGGCCCGGCGGCCGTTCCGAAGTCCTCATCATACGATCAGCGACGCGGGACTTGTCGGTGGCGGAAGCCCGCCCACACCCGGTGAAATCTCCAAGGCACATAATGGCATTCTGTTTCTCGATGAACTGCCAGAATTCAATCGCAAAACACTGGAAGTCATGCGCCAACCGATGGAGGACGGCGTCGTCACCATCTCGCGTGCCCTTCGCAGTTCAACGTTCCCTGCAGACTTCATGTTGATCGCCGCGGCAAACCCTTGCCCCTGCGGATATCGAAGTGACCCCAGGAGAAGCTGCAACTGTACGCCACCCCAAGTCGAACGGTACATGAGCAAGATATCCGGACCGCTCATGGACCGCATCGACATTCATATCGAAGTGCCCTCGGTGCCCTTCGAGGAATTGTCCTCCACGACGGCAAGCACGACAACCAGCGAAACGATGCGATTGGACGTTAATCGAGCTCGTCAAGCTCAAGCCGAACGTTTCACTCTCGGCACGACTCGCTACAACGCACAAATGACAAGCCGCGAAGTTCGCAAGCACTGCGTTCTCAATTCCGCTTGTACCAAGCTGCTGCGGCACAGCGTCGAAGACATGGGCTTGTCGGCTCGCGCTCATGATAAAATCTTGCGAGTATCGAGAACAATCGCTGACGTCGAAGGTTCGGATATGATCACCGAAATGCATCTTGCCGAAGCGATTAACTACCGTTCGCTTGATTCGGATCTGTGGACGTGATTGACGCTGCTCAAGAACCAAGGTTTGAGTTCGGAAAGAACTGGTCGGCATTCCTGAATTCCGTTGATGAGCGTCGGATTCAAGCCGCATGCGATTCGATGGTGTCGATGCTTGGCGTCGATCGCCTCGACGGTTTGACTTTTCTTGACGTCGGATGCGGATCGGGGTTGTCCAGCTTGGCTGCCATCCGCCTTGGTGCGACGGTCCATTCGTTTGATTATGACAGGCAATGCGTCGCTTGTACAAACGAACTGAAGTCTCGTTTTGCGGACAACTCCGCCACATGGCGAATTGAGCAAGGATCGGCTCTCGACGCGACCTATCTTGAGTCGCTGGGCACGTTCGATATCGTCTATTCGTGGGGCGTGCTGCATCACACCGGCGACATGCGAAAAGCGATCGATTTGGTTGCGAGTCAAGTCAATGAGGGCGGATTGCTCTTCATCGCGATCTATCACGACCAAGGCGGGGCAAGTCGGCGGTGGGCAAAGATCAAACGCACCTACCAACGTTTGCCAGAATCCGCGAAGCCCATGTTTGTTGCGGCGATCGCTTCAATTTACGAAGCCAAATTTGCGGTCTCGCGGCTTGCCCGAGGCAAAAATCTTTTGCCCTTTGAAGATTGGAAGCACAAGGCAGATGACCGTGGAATGTCTGCGTGGCATGACTGGGTCGACTGGGTTGGTGGATGGCCCTTTGAAGTCGCGGCGCCGACGCAGGTCATCGAATTGATGGCGGCCAATCGCTTTGAACTTCAAAAGCTAAAGACGGTTGGAAACGGTTGGGGATGCAACGAATTCGTTTCTCGGCGAAAAAAACCCCATGAGGATTGATCGCCCCAAAGGTCTTAAGGCTTGAGGCGGACTTCTTCGCGGATGCCATTCAGGATCGTTTCATACTCCTTAACCTTCTCTGGAAACTGACTCGCCACATTGTTTCGCTCCTCTTTGTCCTTATCCAGATCGTAGAGCTGTGGCTTTTTTGAAAAGCCGCTTTCGATGTTCGTTGACGGATAAATCGCAGGGCCGTCAATCGGTTTGATATATTTCCAGTTGCCATGGCGCAGCGACAATGTCTTAGATTGTTCCACCAGAAACCAACGCCCACGATTGTCTTGGCCTAATAGTGCGGGAACACTTTCCAAGCTGTCCTGGCATTCATTGGGCCGAAGGGTAACGCCAACCAGTGACGCCATCGACGCGCAGTAATCGACCTGGCCCATCATTGCCGGTGACGTGGTTCCTGGTTTGATCATGGCGGGCCACCGCGCAATCATGGGAACGCGTGTTCCGGCTTCAAAGGCGCTGTATTTGCCCCCGCGAAACCCGCCGGTCGGATCATGTTGGCCAAGCTTTTCCGCGGCGTCATCAAGATAACCGTCGTTGAGCACGGGGCCGTTATCGCTGGTAAAAACCACCAACGTGTTCTCCGCAAATCCTAGCGAGTCAAGTCGCTTCAGAACTTCGCCCACACACCCGTCCGCTTGAGCAATCACATCGCCTCGCGGCCCCATCGTGGTGCTTCCAACGAAACGCTCGTGGGGCATCCTCGGCACATGGATGTCGTGCAGTGAAAAGAATAAAAAAAACGGTTGTTTTGAGTTCGCCTGTCGATCCAGGAAATCGCAAGCGCGGGTCGTCAAAGTATCCGCCATCTCTTCGTCAATCCAGCGAGCGGACTTGCCACCGGACATGTATCCAATGCGACTGACGCCGTTGTGAATCGTGTTGCCGTGGCCATGGGCAAGCTTTTGTCGAAGCAGTTCAGGATTCTTTTTACCCGTTGGCTCGTTCCCAGCGGGTTGACGAAAGCTGACCGAAATCGGGTCGGACGAATCTAGGTTGAAGACATGGTGGTTCTCAACATAAACCGTCGGCATTCGGTCGCCGGTCGCGGGCAATATGAAGCATTCATCGAAACCAAGTTCGATCGGGCCCGGAGCGATCTTGTCGTTCCAGTTCAGTGGACCTGAGCCCAGCCCTAAATGCCATTTTCCAATCACGGAAGACTTGTAACCGGCTTCTTTGAAAATGGAGGGCAACGTCGTAAGGTTTGGGTCGATGATTAACGAAGCATCTCCGGCGGCGATTCCAGTGCCTGATTGACGCCAGGCATAAAGTCCGGTCAGCATCGCGAAACGCGACGGCGTGCAGGTGGCCGCGGCGCTGTGAGCATCCGTGAACCGAATGCCCTCGGTTGCCAAACGATCGATGTTCGGGGTCGCGACAGATTTTGCTCCGTAACAACCCACATCACCCAACCCCAAATCGTCCGCATAAATCAAAACGACGTTGGGGCGGTCATCCGCTTTGGCCATAGAAATAAATGTGCTTGCGGCAAAGCAAACTACGATTGCCGCAGTTTTCATCCAAACGACTCGTTTTATCGTCATCATCGACCGTTAACTGAGGATATCTTTGACCACTCGCCCATGCACGTCGGTCAAGCGGAACTCGCGACCTGCGTAAGGATAGGTTAATCGCTCGTGATCGATGCCGAGTAAGTGCAAAATTGTGGCGTGGATATCGTGCATATGAACGCGATTGCTCACGGCGTGATAACCGTAATCATCGGTCTCTCCGTACGCCATGCCTCCGCGGACACCACCGCCGCACATCCACATCGTAAAACCCTGGGGATTGTGGTCACGCCCATTCTTGCCTTGAACGATGGGCGTTCTGCCAAATTCACCGCCCCAAACCACAAGCGTCTCGTCCAGCAGTCCTCGCTGGCCCAGATCCTGGATCAAGCCAGCGATCGGGCGGTCCGTTGCGAGTGCATTTTTGGTGTGACCGCTCATTAGGCCGGAATGCTGGTCCCAGACATTGCCGCTGCTTAGTTGCACAAAACGGACGCCTGATTCGACCATTCGCCGGGCAAGCAAACATTGACGCCCAAAGTCAGCGGTCGCGGGCGAATCAATGCCGTACAGTCGTTTGACGTGCTCGGATTCGGAGTCTAAGTCCAGGACCGCGGGCGCGACTTGTTGCATTCGAAAAGCGAGTTCATAGGACGCAATGATCCCTTCAATGTCTTGATCAGGACCCGTGGATTCCAAGTGCCGTTGATTTAATCGTTGAATCAGATCGAGTTTGCGACGAGGCAAATCATCTGGCAGCTCGCTCGAATCGTCCGCGTAAAGGTTTGCGATCTTTGCTTCTCGCAACTTTCCATTGGAACCAATTACTGTCGCCTGATGCTGTGCAGGAAGGAACGATGAACCATAGTTTCGAGGCCCTCCATGCGCGGTCGCCGGGCTAAGCGAGACAAACGATGGCAAGTTGGTGTTTTCGGTCCCCAGTCCATAACTAACCCATGCTCCGACGCTCGGCCGAATCAAGTTGTCGCTTCCGGTGTGTATCATCGAAACCGCTTGGCCATGCGATTGGCCGCGAGAATGAACCGACCGAATCACACACAGACGGTCGACCACTTTGGCCGTCTCGGGTAGCAGTTCACTTACCCATAATCCACTCTCGCCGTGTCGATCAAACTTCCATGGCGACTTCATCAGTGTAGGAATGGCGTCGATCGCCGATGGCAGTTCACCAGAAAATGTTTTGCCATCGTCACGCGTGAGAAGTGGCTTGTAGTCAAAAGTATCCACATGACTTGGTCCGCCATGCATGAACAGAAAGATCACCCGTTTCGCCACCGCGCGATGATGGATTCCTTCACCATTGGACGATCGCGAATCCGAGGCGGCGGCGGTGCTTCTTTCCAGCAAATCCGCTAACGCCAGCATCCCGAATCCACAAGCGGATTGATTCAACATCTGCCGACGAGAGGTTCGTCGCAATTGCGCACTCACGCAGGCGCGGATAGTTTGCGAGTTTCTATATAATGAGTTTGGATGCATGATGGTTGTTTTCTCTTGCCGCTAATCCAGTAAACGAAACTCGCTGCTGGCGATCATCGCGCCGATCAAGTCACGGACCAATCCGTCTTCGAGGCTTGGCAGAAACTCCGTCATCCAATGCATTTCCTCTTCCGTGGGAAACCGAGCGTATAACTTTAAATAGGCTGCGTCGATCACCTGCACATTGGTATTGGCGGTCTGCAAGATTTCACGAGAAATGGCTTGACCGTACCGTTGAATCTCGAGGCCATTCATGAGGACCAACGACTGCGATGGAACATTGGTGCGTTCACGTCGGCCGACCAACAGATCAGGATCAGCAAAATCAAAGGAGGCAAAGAGCTCGTTCACTTGGCCGCGAATGACCGGTAAAAATACACCGCGTCGATCACTCTGTTTCATCGCCACAACCTCTGGCGTTGCCACGTTTTGGCTGACTAGAGTGCCAAACTGCGACACCGGAGCGATCGATGGTGTCGAGTCCAATAAATTGCCCGCCACTAACAACGTGTCGCGCAGCGATTCCGCCGGCAAGCGTTTGCGATGCATTCGCCAAAGCAAACGATTCTCCGCATCCACGGTCATCGCGTTGGCGTTGAAGTCAGTTGATTGACGATACGTTTCACTGGTCACAATCGAGCGAATCAATTTCTTAACGGACCATCCGTCACGCAAGAAAGTAATCGCGAGATGGTCTAACAATTCAGGATGGCTGGGACGCTCACCAAGGACACCAAAGTTGTCAACCGTCCTCACCAAGCCTTCGCCAATCAACTGCATCCAAACACGATTGACAATCACACGTACGGTCAGCGGATGATCTGGGTCACAAATCCACTGAGCCAGTTGCAAGCGTCCGCTTTGGTCCGTGGGCATTGAAACACCGCCGGACTCTTGCGATGTCGAATCGTTTGAATTAGGTGGGCAGACTCGTAGAAATCCACGTGCAACGGTTTCACCACGCAGGTTGACCTCACCACGGACACAGACGAAAGCATCCTCAATTTTTTTGGAGTCGCGGACTGCCATCGCCATCGGCAAAGGTTCTGGCTTATTCGAGCGAAGCGAATTCAGGGTTTGTTTGGTCTCGTCAACTTTCGTTTGAGCTCGCTCAACCGCTTTGGAAAGTTGGTTGGAATCGTCCTGTTGAATCTTCTCAAGGTCAACAAGCTTGGATCGTTCGTTGTTTTCATTGACGGGCGAGAAGCGGACCGCATCGGCGATGACATAACCATCGCTGCCATCATTCATGATGGTTATCGTGACGGCTTGTTCTTGATCCAGCGAAAGCTCTCCGATCGCATCCCAAGGCTCCTCGGTGGGCGGCTTGGTCTGGTCTACTTTGAAAGAATGTTTTTTGGTTTCGTCGTCGACGATGAGCGTGGTTGATCGCGATCGATTCGCGCCGGAAGTATATGCCAAGCTGATGCGATATTTACCCTGAGGCAACCGTGTTTCGAATCTGACGGAGGCCTTACCCTTGTCGCGATTGTCGTCGTGCAGATAACCCAGCCCGATGAAAGGCCGGCTGTAAACTGTTTCGACCCAGTGCCCAGAACGCTTAGCGGTTGAGTCATCAACAATGACACTCGAGTCACCTTCGAGCAACCGCGTTTTGGCTGAGTTCAGTTCCGCTTCGGCCAGTTTTAATTGAGCCAGCCATTGTTTCTCTTCACGCTCAAAGCTCGCCACCTTTTCGCGAGTTGCCTCGTCAACGGGAAGGGGTAACTCTATCCAGTCGCTGACATATTTTTGGATTTCGCCCTGCAGGACTTCGGTGCTACGAAAGATTCCCGCCAGAGCGTAATAATCAGCGGTCGGGATGGGATCGAATTTGTGATCGTGGCAACGAGCGCAGCCGAGCGTTAGTCCCATGAACGCACGGCCGATCGTGTCGATCTGATCATCGACAACGTCCATCTGAAGTTTCGCCTTGTCGCGTTCCGACAACATCTTGGGTCCAAGCATCAAAAATCCTGTGGCGACCAATGAATCCGTCTGATTCTGATCCTGAGGCGTGTCAAGTAAATCGCCAGCGATCTGCTCCGTCACAAATCGATCAAATGGTTTGTCGTGATCGAACGACTTGATCACGTAATCACGATAGCGCCAGGCGTGATGGAACGTCGCATTGAAGTCGCTCCCATTGCTGTCGGCATAGCGTGCGATATCAAGCCAGTGACGGCCCCAGCGACGGCCAAATTCATCACTGGCGAGCAATCGATCGACGATTCGCTGGTAGGCGAATTCATCGGGATCACGTGCAAACGCATT
>Ga0105052_10002298_pt1 | contig 23743 bp, 11 predicted proteins | sample FRY03_FD_78094 | JGI IMG/M metagenome (GOLD analysis project Ga0105052, IMG submission 78094) | Freshwater microbial communities from Lake Fryxell liftoff mats and glacier meltwater in Antarctica - FRY-03 | ecosystem: Environmental > Aquatic > Freshwater > Ice > Glacier meltwater ... | reverse complement strand
CCTTCGGTCTTACGATACCGTTTAATTAGTCCTTTGTGCAGGAGGGATTCGCATTGAAAAATAAATAGTTCAATGTAAATATCGAGAATGCTGTTGCTTTTAAGTTGCAGATTCGAGGAGCTCAGCACATCCGTTTGAATGACTCCCGACTGTTTTAGCATATCAATCAGAATCTTTTGCCAAACATCTGTGTTCTCTTTTTCCTTGTCTATTTTCGGAAGTACTTCAATAGCAACATTCCCTATTTGAATTACACCGACATAATTGCAAAACCTAACTCCGTTTTTAATTAATTCATAATAAGGAAAGTCAATTTTACTTGCCCTGAAATTTTCAAGTGCATCATTGAAACTAGCAGGCAGGCTATACTCTTCCGGATAAAATTTATCGTATTCGAAAACTTTAATTAACCTCTTCACTCAATGTTGTCTTAGGTTTTCTCATGAGTAAATCAATCGCTTCACTAAATTCATCAGGAGACATAGCTTTAACATCCGCAATTTTCCATGTAGGTCGCTCGAGTAATTCATCTTTTGAATCATGATGAAAATCCGCAAATAAATCTCTGCTAGGTTTGATTTCTTTTAATTCTATAAAACCTCTACCCAAGACCAAACCAATTTTTGAATAATCACCAAAGAAATATTCTTGTAATAAGGGGATTATTTTATCCTGAAAAACACTTTTTAAATCAACTTCTCCATGAACATCCATAAAGTAGGCATGGCCAATCAAGTTGTCTTTACCAAGAAGTTTTTCTATTCTTTTATTCATTGTTAAAAGGATTTCAGTTAATTTAGTGGTTAAAACCACCATCTCCAATTCTGGTAAATCGTATATCGGAGGCATTTCAATAAAACTAAATCGTCTTCTCAAGGCGGTGTCCAATGCTTCAACGCTGCGATCGGCGGTGTTCATGGTACCGATAATGTAAAGATTGGAAGGGACACTAAATTTCTCTTTAGAATATGGCAGTGTTACAGACATTTCATTCCTATTCCCCTCACGTTTGTCTTCCTCGATTAATGTGATTAATTCACCAAAAATCTGTGAGACATTACCTCGGTTTATTTCATCTATTATCAATACATGATTTTTACGAATTGGTTTTTTGATCGTTTCTTTATCAGTGAAAAATGCTTTATTGATTTTTTGGTGATACATCCCATATATAGATTGCTGGCTGAATGTTGCCTCGTAAAATTCCTTTACTGGAATATCAAGATCTTTGTACAACCATTTCACCTTTCGGTAGTGTGAATAACGGAATACTCCTTTTTCCTCTGGTATATATTCGTAATCACCATCCACAATTCCAATTGCTCTTAAGGTTTTGGATCCATTAGAAATGAAAACTATGTCTCCCTTTTTCATCCAAAGTATTAAACGCTCTACGGCACTAACATTAAAATCATTTGCTTCGGCAACATAGCCTGCGTCGACGTATTTGTTGTGAATTTCCTGCCGGTTTTTAACGCCAGTATAATCGACATCCCGACCCCATCCGATGGCAATACAATTGTGCTCCATACAATAATTGTAAATAAGCTCTCCCTCCGTCAGTTGGGAATTACCTAAAGATACTTTGTAAAATCCAGCCTTATCAAGAATTTCTTTAGGAATTTGAATTTTTCTTGGCGTTTCGTTTTGCTGGTATTCCTGATAGCTTCTGGCATTTTCGCATACTTCCTTAAAAATACCTGAAACTATTTCATAGCGAAGTTCTTTGGACTTTAGTTCTTCATTTTCTTCCGGATTCTCCATTTCAGGTTTTATACCTTCAATAAAATCCTCATAGCTAAAACTCTGGTGAAATGTGACAAATTCAATAATTCCCTTATGCTTGTATTCATTAAAGCGAGCTAACACATCTGCTCGCTTTTCATTGATTATGTCTTCAATGGATTTTTCTTCAACAATGCTGACAGCGTGATTAATGGAGTGATAGGTTTTCCCGGTGCCTGGAGGTCCGAAAAGGATTTGATTAAGATTGCCTGCCATTTTGATATTTTGTAAACTTTGTTTTGCCTGCATAAATTTCTCAGTAGTTTTCTCAGAGTCGGTTTCTTCTTTTATATTTTTGGATAGCGCTAAATAAAATATATCCTGGATAAGAAGTAAATGCTGATTATCCTGATAGTATTTTTCGTTATTTGTAAGTCTATTCTTAACTGCTATCACATCCTGATAATGAGGCAGAACATTAGCTTTAAAGTCATCTACAATACTATTGAAATGAACCAATTTTTTCCAGCTTCCGGGAGAAGTTTGATGGAGACAATTTATCAATACATCGTAATACGACCTTTTATAAAATGTATACTTCTCAGGGTATCGAAAACTCAATAAGCTTGAAATGGCGCGCTCATCCAGAAAATGATTATTTGGAGGTGGCGTTTTGAGTGATATATATAATTTCACAAAAGAATCACTGAAGTCCTCTATGCGTGTTTGTAAAGAAATACTTTCATCGTATAATCTGAGAATGATAATTTCAAATTCGTGTGGGACTTTTTTATTAATTAGCTTAAATGTGTTTAATGTACCAAAGTAGATGAGATTTCCAAAGTTGGTTTTTTCAAAGAATTGAGCAAAGCTTAATCTCTTAGATTCATACTGAGCCCATAAATCTTGGAATTCTTTAACTAATTCCCATTTATAGAGCTCCTCTGTCATCTGTGTTTGATCCTGATAATCTCTGTAACGATTGATCATCAACTCATAGCTGAACGGGGTATGCGTCAGTGATATGCTATCATCGCCCGAAACTCTTGCATTTAAAAGCCCACTAAGACTTTCGCCGATATATCCGCTAGATGAAATAACCTTTGCCAAATCACGGAAAAATTGGGAATTGGTGTGCTTTCCTACACTGCCGGCGAAAATTTCCAAAGATCCATTGTAAGAGTTTTTATCTCTGTCACCGATTTGATTTAAGCCCGTGGCTTTATAGATTCGATCAACAGCTCCAGTTAATCCGGCTTTATCTTCGATATATTGCTTCAGAATGCCTTCCCAGAATTTAGAATATAGAGCCATAATTAGTTAATCCGGTATTTTTTTAAAATGTGACGCTGGAGGGTATCCGTTAACTCAGTTTTAATTTTACTTTCAATCGGTAATTGCTTTAGCCACTTATTCATTTCTGAAATCAATCGCTCAATGGAATCCTTTGAAGTCGTTAGCAGCGTAAACATTTTTTGAATCCAGGTGTAATTTTGCAGATCAATATCTTCAACGATCTTATCTTTGATTTTTGCGACAAAGTCTATACCTTCTGCCCTATACATACCAAATTCTATTTTTTCTGTTTCTAAAAATACTGAATCTCCAATTGGATAATTAAAGTAGAAATGAATTTTACTCCCATTAATAGTAAAGGGTTTACTCAAAAATGCCTTTTTGTCTTTCGATTCAAATACCTTGTCTATTTCTTCTTTACCAATTGGAAGAGTTCTCCAGGCAGGCAAATGTAGGATGTCTTCAAGTTCAAACGGATTTGTTGAATTTAATTTGTCTATCTCCAGCTCGAGATACCATTCCTGTAATATTTGAATATTACGGACTACAATGTTTGTTACAACAGGCCTCCATTCAGACTTAATATCGTTAATAAATGAACTTGCCCATTCCGGGCCGCAGAATGACCAGTCAAGCAGGTTTCCATCCAGTTCCTTAACATTATTTATGAGGTGATTATGTTTTTCAATGAATTTATTCCACTTTTCATGTGCATTAGCCTTCTCTGATACATTCTCAAAATTATTTTTATTTAATGGTCGTAATTTAGTTCCTGGATTTTTTGCATTATCCATTCTATTCAACGAGTAAGGCCATGCTCGGAAGTTTCCATTTGTTTGGTACCAATCCCTTAATACTTGTGGCAGATTCTTTTTACCTTGAATCAGTTTCTGGGGATATATATGATCCCAATCGAAAGGGATATTCGTGTCTTCCAATGTATAATGTTCAATTTTGAAGTAATTATCAATAAACGAACGTTGAGCATAGAGTAACAGATTCTTATTATAGATAGCGTTATTCAAAAAGTTTCGATATGTGTATTTAGAGTCTATCTTTAAAAGAATATCCGTTTTCTCCTTAATTCCTTTAGGAGACAATAAAATGTTAAGACCCGGTTCCTCTTCATTAGTTAGATAATTTGGAAAAGGCAAGAGGACTTCTCTTAACCTTGCGCGTTGAACTATTTCATGTGACCAGAACCTAACTTGTGGGAAATTTGCGACCGGCCAAACATTTCCCAGTAATTTTGAGTGATCCTTATTATTGTACCCTTTTCCAAACCATGACAACAACGTGATCAGTCCCAAGGCTTTTTTATGCTCATCAATTGTTTTTTTTGAATTCCGCTCAAAACGATCTCCAATAAACTTTATTCTGTAAAGAAGTAAAAACATCAGTTCGGGTGCGTGATCTGATATTTTGCTGTAGATCAAATAAGGTAATCCATAATCTGTTACACCACTCTTGTAGGCAAGAAGTCCTTCTGTATATTCAAGCAAAGTATTTTGCTCTTCAATTTGCTCAACACATAAATCAATGATGAATTTCTCAAATTCTTTGAGATCACTAGCAATTGTTTTTTGAAATTGCTTGGGCTTTATTCTCATGTTAAGCACCACGGAACTTGTATTTTCAGGCCTTGCTTGATATAATCTAAATGCAACTGTAATAAACCTGGAAGGCTTAAACAATCTTTTGCATTTCTCTTCTAACAATTTCGGAGTGGATGGATTGAAATGAGCTTTAAGTATAGAATAATTTAGCTCTTCCCCGGAGAGCTGTGTTCCTCCTGCATTTAATCGTACAAAAATGTTTTCGATTTCATCAGCGGAGTTTTCATCGTCAATTTCTTCCGTATTGAGAAACTTATTGAGATTCATATACAATACAGGTATTTTCTGACCTACGTCTATATCGAGAGCTTCCTTAGTCGCTTCGTATATCAGACTAATGTTCCCTGACAAGACATCATCGCTATTTAGCCATTCATTTTCTTCGATATAACTTTTATAACAACTTTTCCAATGTTGCCATTTTTGAAGTTTTGTGATTAAGTCTTTCAGTGAACTTTTGTTAGCGGCTGCATCAGTGAAGAAGTGAAATGGAACTGGAAAGGAAGCATCGTATGGAAAAAAGCAATCCAAATCTGCTTGCATAGGATCTATAACATCATAAATATCCATTGCCTTTCTGATACTCTCTGAATCTAAAGGTTTTGTATTGTCATAGTAACGATAACCCCAAGGATGGGAACGAGTAATTACCCGAAAAACAAATTTCCTAGAATCTTCATGTTGTGGTAAAGCCAAATCAATAAAAATACGGATGTTTTCCTGTGAATCTCTGAAGGTTTCATTATTAAACCCGAGGCATATTGAAGTTGCACGCTGTTGACCATCCAATATTTCGTATTGATCTGTATTTTTGGGGCTTAGCACAAAAGCTCCAATAGGATAACCTCTAAGTATAGAATCCCAGAGAGTTTCAATTTGTGACGCCTTCCAAACAAAGCCTCGCTGAACACTCGGCAAAGTCACAAACGTTTTGTTACCCCATTCTGAAATTTCTTTCAAATTAAAGTTTGCTTTTTGGTTAACGTTCGGAATTGTTAAAACAGGTGCTTTTATTTCTTTGCTCATTTTAAATTAATTTTGTGTGTTTTTTTAAGGGTAAATTATTTAATCTTTTCCCAGCCCCCTAAATAGCCTTCTCTTTTCAAGAGATTATAATCGATATAATCTCTCCCACTCTTCACGTGTTTAAGTTTAATAGTCATTTCCTCAGCAGTGAGAACAAAAAACTCAACTTGCTCATTTAATTTGTCTGCATTTAAGTTTACAAGAATAAAGAAAAGTCCAGGCTCTATTTTATGACGGCTTATATTCCAACAGATTGATTTATTTCTTTGAATTCCTTTAACCTGGAATTTAAATTGCTTTCCATCTTTTTCAACTAATAAATCAATAGCCTTGGTATTGCCAAAGGTTACTGAAACATTGAATCCTCGCCTTGCAAGTTCACCGGCTGCTAAGAATTCGCATGATATACCTGTCAGTGTTTTATCGAGTTTGATATAAGGGGTTGATGTTTTTTCAAGTTCCATCATTGAGGTTTGGTTTGAAGTGATAGTTTGTGAATAAAGAGATAAGTTTGCCATTATCAGAATCTACTTATAGAATATTGATTCACACCTTTTTTGGTAATCTTTATTCTACCTCCTGGTTTTAGTTTCAAATCCTCCATTGCTTGTTTGCCAATTCTCAAAATATCAGAGCGGCCTTCTCTCGCAGTATAGCTAGCCTCAATAACTAGTGTATTGATAGTAATCTGAGGTGATTTGTGATTCCGGTCAAAGAACCCTTTGCTGCTAACAGTAATTCTAAATTCACCTTTCTTAATGTCAGCATCGGAAATGCTGTTCTTCGGTGAGTCAGGTAGGTTAATAGATTGATTTTTCATTTTGTGGATAATTTCTGTTTTCCTTTAAATAATTGAGCATTTAAACGATAAAAATAATTCAATTTGCCTTCTAATTTATTCGAAACAACGTATATAAAAATCACGAGGGTCATAGCCAGATAGGCTATACATCTATAATCTCTTTTTAGTAGGGTATAGGAAAAATGCTCTTTGGCACGCGTGGATTGATTTTAGTAATATTGTTTCATTCATTTATAGAATAATTCATTTAAAATTGTTGTACAACATTTAAAGTGCATCCTCTTGAATTACAAGGTGTTTGTAACATTGTGCCACCACTTCTAATAGTAATATTGCCATTTCTAGTTTCAAGACCTTTACCCCAACCATTTTTAATATATGCCTTACGCGCTAAGGTATGGGCATGTCCATGTGTATTTCCATTTCCAAACGAATATACTAACATTGCACCCTTGGATGCAGCTGGCATTCCTCTTATACTTGCTTTTGCCCCATGATGACTAGCAACAAGTCCAATTAATTCACCGTTAGGGTGATCTGGTATATACCTGAATGTTGCATCTCCTGGCAATAGGATAAACTGATTTGGAGTAGGTGAAAAAAAAAGTGACAAGCCAGAATTGTTTTTATTGCCTGATTTTCCTGTGCACTTTACAATTCTATGATTTGAAAAATCAATATATGTTAAATTATTATTCCAGCAAATAAGATTACCTCGGTTAATCAAAGTTTGAGCTATATGCATTGCCGTCGCACTGATGCTTTTATGTTTTGGAACCAACCAAACTGAATTAAGAATTCGTGGATCAAAAACTGCTGTTTGAATGTGGTCAACATCCCAATGTGAAAGTATAACTTGAGGCTTTTCTGTGTGGCAAATTTTAAAGCTAGGTGGATAGCTTGATTTGTTTGCGCCACTGCCACCTCCTACATCAAAATAGATTTGCGGAATATTATCTGAAGTTACAATTGCACTGCAATTACCTTGGCCTACGTTATAAACATTTAGATAGCACAAATCTTTAAATTGTAATTTATTTAAAAAAGATATTACCTCCGACTCACTTGATTCTTTTATTGTAGTTGTAAAGATTATCTCATTAATTTTTGCTTGTGATGTTGGGTCTAAATTTTCAAATAAAACTACTTCTGACAAATCATAATTGTTGATTTCGTTTGGATTACTAATTTGGATAAAATTAAAGTATTGCTGTTGTTGAAGTTCAGATTTACTAATTGATGTAGTAATTTTCATCCACTTGCTTTCTAAGTTATATAACTCTTTATTATTAAATAGTTCATTAATTCTTTTAGAGTCACCCGAAATCTCAATAACAATAGAAGGCAAGTTCATTATGGATTCAGAATTAATTTCTAATGAATCTGCTATTGATTTTATTATACAGTCTAGTCTAAGGTGAGTTTTTCCATATATTTTTTCAACGGAATCCAAATAGGCATAGTATGACTTTCCTTCTAATTTGTAGGGAGTTTGACCCTTAAATAGCTCAGGATTTACTTTGTGGAGATTTTCGTTTGACTGCATATTGTATATAATTTACTTAAGGTTTTAACAAACATCCTCTTGGTTTTTGCGCTAATTATAATTTTCCCATCATTCCCCCTCCCCAAACAAACCTCCATCAACCTGCTTTTTCTTAGTACTCGGTTTTTTCTCCTTCCCTTTGCTACCCATCAGTAACCTTACCTGCTCAGGAATAGCTTCACCTTTTTGCTCATAGAATTTTTCTACATCAGCAATTTTATGCAAGCCTTGTTTTATTTCCTCCTCGTACACTTTATGGTTTAACTCCAAAAGTCGCTTCAATACTTCCTTCCTGGCATCAGGGTGAATGGTAAAGCGCACACGGTCATTCTCAGGTAAATAATCTACTTCGTAAAAATCATGGCGAAGGTTTATTGCTTGACTTTGAGCTGGTTCCTGAGCATTGCCGAAGGACCAGCCATAAGCATCCAACACAGCTTCATCCATTTGAATATGCAACTCACGAAGTTTGAGGATGCCTTGTATAGCTTCATCAAACGGAATGGTATCTTCTGTCTTGCTTAAATGCTTTCGCAAACCAATAACCTGTTTGTCTTTTTCATTTATGCTTTGCGCTGTAATGCCATTGCTGTGAAATAAATTATAGGTTTTGGTTAGACCTAATTGCATACCCAACATGATTTGTTTTCGGTGTTTGTGGTAGGTTTCTCCGATTGTTTCTAATTGAGGACTGAGGTTTTTTGGGAAAGAAAAGGTATCAAAAGTCTGACCAGGTGTGTAATTTAAGTCTGCTTTCATTGTCGTGCAATACATCCAAGCCCAATTATTATGAATTGTAGATTGCATTATTGCCAATTGAGAATATCTATTTAAAGGAAATACCACTAAGGCATCAGCAAAAACTTTTCTTTTTTTCAATAGTTCGAAAGCTACAGTCTTACTTATTCTGGCTACAACTAAAACTAGTTCCAATGATGAAATTGCATTATACAATGCTGGTCTTTTTTCACCGTAAATCCACCATTTTTCGGGTAATGGTTTTCGTAATGCATGTTCTCCTATTATTTCATTTCCATTTTTATCAATTGCCCATCTTTGTCTATCAGGTTTCACCAATTGTTCAACAATCTGATAACAGTCGGGATATTGTTTAGCCTTTTCTTCCGTCCAATCAAAAAAATTAATTACCCATCGGCTTGAGTTTTGGTCAGGGCTATTATTTAAATCATCACCATTCAGATATGGAAATATAATATCTTTATTTTTTACATCCTTAGCTATTAGTGCCTCTGCTTCATTTGATACTAAAACAAACCCTTTACCCAATACAATACTTCCCTGATAACTTTTCCCCTCATTAGCTTTAAGTTGGAACGGACTTCCCAATGTTTCATTATCATCTAAATAAGAAGTAATGGTTTTCACTTCTTTTCCTGCAAGAATAGATTTCCCCTTCCATCGCTGTTTTGTTATTGTTACCAATGCCACTTCAACAGCTGCAATACCAGGCCATTTCATACTTTTAACAGCATGATTGATTGTTCCGCCTTTCAGCACAATTTCTTCCAATCCATCTTCACGGGATCTGCCTTGTGCGATGGTATTTGTAGAAATGAGTGATTGAAAACCTCGTTGCTTAATAATTGTAAAAATTCTTCTGAAAAAATAGGTCACCAAATCAACTGCACCAATTGGAGCAAACTGATATTTAATGCATTCTAAAAAATTATCACCAAAGCTACCAGATAGTTTTTGTCCTCCCAAGAATGGAGGATTTCCCAAAATACAATCAAAACCACCACTTCGACCTGGCTCATTGCGGGCATTCTGAAACACCTCTGGAAATTCCAAAAACCAATGAAAATAGCGACCTTCATATGCTTTTGCCATCGATAATCCTCGGTCCAGAATTTGGCCACCTTGGGTTAAATAAGTGAAATATTGGCTATGTGTCGTCAGCCTGTCTTGATTAGCAATTGTTTTAGGTATAAAAAACTGAGCAATTTGTAAATCGGCGAGCTCTTTTATGCGGTTCATTTGGCCATTACTGCGTAGTTTTTTGTAAGCCTTTTCTTTCGCAGTAATTTCTACTAATGTGTTTTCTGGCAATTGATCAAAGTCGGCAAATAATTTTTGAATATTTTTTAAATCAAGATCTACCGATTCCATTTCAAAAGCGCCCAATTGTCCTTTGTTTTTGAGTTCTGCTTCGTTCTGCTTACGAAATGCTGCAGCCACTTCTTTATCATCGCCTGGTAACGTCTTAAACGCTTCCGAAGCAATTCCTTTATTCAATTCATCTGCATGTGCTAAACCCACAATGGCATCTCCACATTTGATGTGATGATCCAAGAAATTTAAAGGTTCACCCGGGTTATGTGCTTCTAGCCAAAAAGCAACTTTACAAAGCTCCACAGCTAATGGGTTTTTATCTACCCCGTAAATGCAATGACCTATTACATCACGAATTGCTTGCCTTAAAAAAGTGGGACTTGGCTGTTCAACTTGAGCTAATGAGGTCATGCTTTCACGCAAAATTGCCAGCTCCATGCCGATTCTTCGGGCTGCACTCAATAAAATATGCCCGCTTCCACAGGCAACATCGCAAACTTTTATAGTGAGTAAAGCCTCGCACTGCGCTTTCATTTTAGCAATGCGATCGGCTCCCGGTTTAATGGCTTCTTTTATTTTATCCTCAATTACATAATCTAAGGAATGTTTAATAAGTGGTTTTACTAATTCCTCAGGTGTATAATGCGAACCGCTGGAAGATCTTCCTGTACCTTCAACAAAACCGAAGTGAGCCTGGTCATTCACCATCGTAATTAATGGATCGTATTCTAACAAACCTTCATACACAGAGCCGAATTCTTCTACATCCAAATCTGCATAATTAACCCGCGTCCATTGCTTATTTTCATTTTCGAACATCACCAAGCAGCTCAGTACACTTAGCAGCGTTTGATTGTCCATTTGCTGATTCACAAAATCACCAATTGCCGAAGAAGAAAACAAGCCTGAACCCAATGGCTGGATGCCTAATTTCTTACCATAAAAACCATTTTCAAACAACAAAAAAGTGGTCATCATAGAACGCCAGAGATCCGTTTTGCGCGGATCGACATACACCTTGTTTTCGGCTAGTTTTGTTAACCGCTGCAGGCTATAGAATTTATAATAGATATCACGTTTTTCATCGGCCTCTTTATCCCTTTTTGCAGGAAAGATTAAATTTCTCTCTTCAATGACCATCAAGAACAAAATCCTGTAAACCGTTCGCAACAAATGAAGATAATATTCATCAGGATTTAATTCTCCCGCTTCTGCCGCAGCCTGAAGTTCTTTATTGGCGTGTTGCTTCAACAATCCATTCCCTAATAGTTTGATGCTTTTCTCAACCGCTTTGCTTAAACGTTCTCGAATTCGAGTTCCACTTGCTAATGCTTCCTGGTGATAAAATTCAATATAGCTATCCGAACCAGTGTCTAGACTTGCAGGCATTCGTGTAGCATGCAATACGCGAAATAGGACCGCGAACTCAGCATAGAGTTCTTCTTCCATCATGCGCTCCAAATCAAATTCCAGGTAGCTTAAACGGGCTAATCGGGTTGCATCGCGCAGCAAACGGAGAAAACTTCCATTCGTGGTAATGGCATAAAGGTGTTCCGAATTATTGAGGTATTCCTGAACCAATGCATGCGGAGAAAGACGTATTCCTCCTTCTGTTCGTTTATCTAGGCTTTGTCCAACACCAGCTATATGAACCGGAAATCCATCGCGGTTTGATGCTCGGTGACTAATTGCATAGCTTTTCTCATTAATTATTTCGGCTTTAGCAATATCGAGGTCGTAACCCAGCTCACGTAAGAAAGGAATCATCCAGCCTTGTCGTGTTTCACTTGTGCCTGAATCACCTTCTTTTAAACGATCCTTACGAAGCTTAAATGCTTTCCAATGAGCTTGCACAGAAGCCCAGGCGATGCCAATTTCATCTCTTACCGTTGTATTACGATCAAGACCAAAATCTGCCGCTTTTTGAAAGCGCATATCATCCTGACGGATTTTCTGAAGAACGTCGCTACTGATGATATTGCCTTGAATGTTGATGGATGAGAAGCTCATGGAAATGATTTAATTGCCCTTTGATTTTTGCATAAACAGTTCATATACATCAGCGTGGTCGGGAAGAAAAAATATTTCTTCATCACCGTTATTGAAAGTTACCCTGAATTTTGATGCTTTTGCTGGAATATAGCCAATACCGGCACCGGCAATATTTAATTTACTTAATGCGTTAACTGGTGCGAAGTCGAGTTCGTTGGCCCCATTGCTGAAAAACTTTTTACTGTATGGACCTGCATCACCAACGGCAATAGTTGGGTCAGTACCAAATTCATTAGCAACCTGACGTGCTTTGGCAATAATCATTTCAATGCTGTTGTGTACATCTTGGAAAATAATATTGCCAGAATTGTCAAGCCAAATAATTGTAGCCGTACCTCCATTTAACTGGTCTAATTTATTTAACATGTTTAGTGGCTGGTATCCGCTCAGAGCAAACGTTGTTGGAATAGGAATTTCTGTTTCGTATGGATTGCCTTTATCTTTAAGAACCTGCATGCATTTGCAATTTTTCTTATACGAACAGGGTTGAATATTTACCTTACTGCCGCTCACCGCTATTTCCGATAACTTCCATTGTCTGAAAAATGCGAGGTTTTGGCCTAGCTTATCGTCGGGTGCCAAATCTTTCTTTTGAACCCAACTAAATAGACCGGTGTTTTTTTCTTTCGACGACCACTCAAAACGACCCACAAAGTCAGTTGGACGTAATTTGTTAAAGAAATTTTGGGTGTAAGGATGCACATATCCGGAAACAAGATCATGATCCATAAAAAAATGATTTACTCCAACTACATTGTTTATTGATTTTACATTGCTTGTTGCGCGGAAGCCATTGTTGGTAAATACCTTGGCCCGAAGTGACGTTGAGGGATATGTGTAATAAGCTTTTTGCCCATGTGCAGAAGCAGTAATCGAGTCCCATATTAAAGGTAAATCTGCCGTTTTAAGAAGTTCTACGCTTTTTATAGAAGATTCAAAGTCAGGTTTTTCATATTCTCTTATTACGTATTTTATTGTTTCATTAGCTGGTAGTTGACTAAAAATAAATAGTGAAACTCCCAGAATAATTATAATGGCAACCGCTGAATAAAAGGCTTTACGATAAATGGTAGGCGTTTTTTCGCTAAAGCGGATTTTGCTCTTTAGCGTATTTAATTCTTTGCGTTCCTTTTCTATATCTTGTTTTAATTGATCGATTATTTGTTGATTATGGTTGGCTTGCTGGCTAGCTCCTTTGTTTCTTTCATTTTCTTTATTTAATCTATCAATGAGCTCTTTTTCCTTTTGCTTGAATTCACGGTTTTTCTTATCGAATTCATGTTTTATTTTGTTGATTTGCTCTTGATATTCCCTTTTAATTTGTTCAGCATAATTAGCGTATTGATGGTTTGATTTTCCGCTGAAATAGGAATTAAATTCTACATCGTAAGTATTTCTTTTACCTGTGTTAGAAAGTACTTCATTGGCTTCTAAAATTGCTTTAAAACGCTCTTCAAAAAAAGGGTCACCCTGATTTTGGTCAGGATGAAATTTCATTGAAAGCTTTCGGTAGGCTTTTTTTATTTCGTCGTTTGGAGCATTTTTACTTATGCCTAGGATATAATAATAATCTTTCATGCAAATTCGGAATTGTAGGATGTATTCAATTGGTTATTGTGCGTAAATGTTGAACTCAATCTTCGCGACAATCTCGCGAGAATTTTCAATTCCTTTCCATAGCTGCTGTGAACAACCATACTATATAGATTTTGGAACAGGCATTAGAATATAAACTCCCATTACATCGGGCGGTAAAACGGGCGTTGCCTTTTCGTAACGTCGCCCACCAACAAGGTCTTTAAAACGGCCATGAGCTTCCACCAATTGATCGGCACGATCAGTTGCTACCTTCACAAAACGAGGCTTTAATTCATTAAAAATCAGTAGTTCTTTTTTCAGATCAGCCTTTTGCCTTTCCTCGGGAAGCTGTTGAATACTGCTTGCATTCATCATCAGAGATTTACATTCTTGGTATTCAAGTGTTTCAAGTTTCTCGCCTATTCCGCGATATCCCCACAAATACATTTCTTCGGATATCACTTCTCTTTTTGAGGCAACTTCCTTTATCACATTGCGCACCCTGAACATTACCAGCGTAGTGCGACTTTCTACTGCATCTGTTTGAATTTCAGCAACTCTTGCCAATTTGCTGAATTGCGGATGTCCTTCAAACGCTAGCGAAAGCATAAAATGGCATAATTGTTCAACAAAAATGTGATTTCTTCCAATGTACCGGAATCCTTTTGGAGTAGGGGAGTCAAAGCTGATTTTCATGAAGCTTTTTCCACCGAAATGTGCCTTGAGATGGAAAGGTAAATTGGTAGTTTGCAATTCGAAGCCATCTTCTATTTTTTTGCAGGATGCTCCCAAATAAATCACTGATTGCACAACGAAATGTTCTACAGTTAAAAGATCGCCAATGGCTTCATCTACTGCTTGTAAATCAGCCTGAATGGCTTCTGGTTTTATGCTTTCATGCGCAAAGATGGAACGTAGATTTTCGCCCTTCTTTTTGGCTAATTCTAATTCATTAGTAACGGTTTCATCGGCGAACATGCGCATTTGTTTGCCATCTTTTTCTGCGCCTTCAAATAGCAGCTTTTGCGCAGCCCTGGTCATAATATTTTCGGTATCCTCACCAATAGAGATTGTTACTCCTGTGGTTTTATGAATATCGCGCACTTTGCGGATAAGCACCTCCATTACAAACTCATCCATAGGATTGTCGAGCCCATAAACCATGTACGTTTTTACAATTTTGGCAGTTTGCCCAAAGCGGTCTACCCGTCCTTCTCGTTGCTCAATCCTGTTTGGATTCCAAGGCAAATCGTAATGCAACACAGCGGTAAAATGTTCTTGTAAATTTATTCCTTCACTCAAACAATCGGTTGCTACCAAAACGCGCTGTTCAGCATCGCCCATTATTTCGATGCGTTCACGACGCTGCTCATCCGCTAATTCGGACGTAATGGCTTCAACATGTACTTTTTTGGATAGCTCCTTTTTTAAATACTCAGCAACATAAATCGCAGTGGGAATATATTTGCAAAATATGATTGGTTGATATCCTTCTTTCAACCACTCTTTGATGAGCTTTATAGTAACGCTTTGCTTGTGATCTGAATGTTCTGTTTTTAGTGCGACAGCTTCATTCTTCAAGGATTCTAATTCCTCTGCTTCATTCTGTTCCAATGGAATTGCGTCCATCAAATCTTTTCGTGCGGTATCATCTGCTGATTCCAACGTATCAAAAAACTGCTCGCGATCTTCGGGAATGCTTTCAGAAAGATCTTCAGTAATGAGCTTTTCCTTCCGATTTTGCAGCATCTCAATGGCCATTGCAGGACTCGACATCACACCCCGAATCAAGGCAATTGCCGCCCAAGAGCGCAGCATCTGTGTTTGTTTATTGTCGGAATGTTTAGACGAAATGCCTCGTGCAAACCGTAATATATTCTGATAAAAAAGATGGTATTCTGGTGAAAGATGATAGCCTATTTCTTTAATCTCGCGTTCAGGAAAAGTAGTTGTTTCGTTGAGCCAACGTTTGATGTTTTCACGCTTCCGTTGAATGAAATAATTAGCCAGTTTTCTCCGCTGACTTTGATCCATATTTTCTAAACTGAGCGTATTGAATTCCTGCTTTAACAAACCGAGCAACGAAAGAAACTCATCGTCTTTCCCACTATGTGGAGTTGCGGTTAATAAAAGCAAATGACGCTTTTCATCTTTCGCTAAATCGTGTAACAAAGAATACCGTTGTTGTTGATTTTTAGAGGTGGCACCTTGCGGTAATGTGGCGGTGTGGGCTTCATCAACAATTAATAACTCAGGACAATCTTTCATAAAAATTCCCCGTCGTCGATCAGTTTTTACATAGTCGATTGATATAACTTGAAAAGGAATGTGATAAAATATAGACTGATCATCGGGAACCGTTCTATCTAGGCGTGCCGCAGTGCTTGAACGGATAATTTCAGCATCAATATCCAACTTGTCTTTTAATTCGCCTGCCCATTGTTCGCATAAATGCGGAGGACAAAGAATAGCAAACCGTTTAATATCGCCGCGTTCCATTAATTCCTTTAGAATAATAAGTGCTTCGATGGTTTTTCCAATTCCAACATCATCAGCAATTAATAAGCGAACCGTTTCTTGTTTTAAAGCCATTACCAGGGGCACAAGCTGATAGGAGCGAGGCCGAAACGATAATTTCCCCATACATCGAAAGGGACCTGAGGCATTTCTAAACGAAAGTCGGGAAGCATCGAATAGCAATTTAGCTGTCGAGAATGATCCTAATTCATCAATTCCCGGTTCAGGAAAACTGGCAGCTTCAATTCTTTCTTCGGGTATTTGTAAAGGAAGGTAGATAGCAGTTATTTCTTCATCAGAACCACCTAATGGTTTTATATGCATTAGATCTTCGTCGTTAGAAGGTAATACCATCCAGTCGCGCGATCTGTATTTTACAAGTGTACCTGGTTTATTCAGTGTTCTGTTGCTCATCTTTTAGCATACTTTTCTAAAAACATCTTTTCTTCTTTTTACTAAATCATCCAGGGGTTCGGAATAATGCCATTCAATAATGTCATAACCCTTCGAATACAACAAATCTCTTTTATGCTTATCATCCTCCATAATAGCATGTTTGTCGTGCACGGCTCCATCACAGAAGACAATAACAGATCCGCTGGAAGTTGAATAAATAAAATCAGCACTCACGTAATATTCTTTTATATTCACTTGTGCTTTATCAGGAAGGGAGAATCCATTCTGATATAAATACTTTAAAAGCTTTAGTTCGGTACCTGAATTTTTGTCGTACCCGTTTAGCAGCATAGCATATTGCGCTTCGCGATCATTATTTCCCTGCGTTCCTGAAACATCGCAATCCATTAAATATTCTAAAGTTTCCTTTATCGAATAGCGGTCAAGAATATCGTGTTGGCGTTGGTTATAGTAAGAAAGCAAATCCTGATAAGATGCTTTAGGAAGTGTTTTTCCTAACGGTGTATCGTCCTTAGTTATAGGATCGAAATGCATGCATTCGTAAGCCACTTTGAAGAGTTCTCTTAGTTTTAAAGGTTCTGCAACAAGTTGCGAAAGTATTCCCAGACTTCCCTGAGCTGTCTCGTAAATCATCACATTGGGATTTTCCTTCTTTCCAATGATCGAAATTCCAATTTCACTTTCCTCTACTTGGAAAAGCACCTCAATACCGCGTTTTAAAGCATAGCTTAAGGAGATTATCTGATCTGGAGATATTTTAAGATTATCGAGTGGTTGAATGTAAAGCGTGTCAGCCGTGTCTTGGGCAAAGATCATCACTTTCTGCTCATTCTCCCGGATAGTCTCATCTTCAAGGTCTTTAATTCTCAGCCACCTTCCTGTTCGCTGATCAATGGAAAAGCCGTCTGTTGTAGATTTTCTCCATTGTCTGTTTAATGCAATTAGTTTGGTAGCAGGTCCGTAAATAAGGTTTAGTAATGATTGCCCACCTTTTTGAATAACTGATTTTTTGGTGTGTTCTATTCCAGAACTATAATTGAAATAGTAATCAATGATGTATCCTGTAGAAACGCGTTCTTCCTCTTCACAAGAAATACGCATCTGAGGAATAGCCTCTGATTCACCAATTTCAATCAGCTTGGTTCGGTATTCAAAATTGCTCCCTTTTAATTCAGCATTCGTTATGGGGTCATTATTCGCAATTACTGCTTCATCGTCCAAGAAGGCATAACCTGTATCTGTCGAGATTTTCATTTTCCGTTGCATGGCATCTGCATCGGTCATCATCATTCGAGTAATTCGGTGTTTATTTCCTTTGTGATAGATGAGATTATTTGGACCAAATTCTTTGAGCGCAATAAAGCGCGATCTTGAAATGTAAGAGCCTTTATCTTCATGTTTGAAGCCAACAAATGTTCTTACAGGCAATCGGGTGAAGTTATAACCTGGTATAAAACCTTCGGAAGCTAAATAGCGAAATACATAAAATTCAGATTGATTTCCAAAGGAAAGCTTTTCATCATTTTTAAGTAATTTAATCTGAAGAAGTCCAACATTGTGTTGCCTTTTTGCTTCTCTGAATTCTTCGCTCGAATGTTTGATTGTAGGATCATCCATGATCATCCTTGATGCATCAATCATCTTCTTAGCAGACCAGTATAGGTTTCGCCAACGGTCAAACGATCTTTCAAATTTTTCGGAGAATGAATGAATTGCCACGTCGAACCAATTCCCCTTAAACCACCATACCTCTTTTAAATCAGGTAGAAGTTTGAGAATATATTGCCTGAAGTTTTCAGCCCACTTAGTTCCATGCATTTTCAGATTATTTTCAATCTGATCTATTAACGTTTGCTGAACTTTCAGGCTTTTAATATTTTCTAAATCAAGCAAAGCGGAAACAGAAGAATTTAAAGCATTTAATTCCAGCTCCATTAATAAATAAGCATGAAAATGAGTACGCAATAATTCCTCATTCGTTAAATCAATTCTTGGAGGAACAACGGCACCGGAAACCATTGTATCAGAAGCATTAAAATAATTCTGATCGTGTGGCGATAATGCAGAGCAATAAGTAAAAACCAATGCAGTTTGTCCGCTTCTTCCTGCACGCCCGCTCCTTTGCGCATAATTGGATGGGTTAGGAGGGACGTTTCGCATGTGAACGATATTCAGATTTGCTATATCAATACCTAATTCCATTGTAGGCGAACAAAATAAGGCAGATATATCGCCACTTTTGAATTTTTCTTCTCTATCTATTCGGTCTTCGCTGTCAAGCTGTCCTGTATGCTCTCTGCCTTCAAATTCCTTGTTATAGCGGGTGAAATCTCGCATATACAATTCCTTAAAAAAGGAATTAGGTTTAATTTCAAAATCTCTAAAATTATTAATTCGTGTTTCATCGATTCCTACATTAATTCCATTGCCCTGATGCCAAACGATGCAATCCGTGCGAAGTAAATAACCAATTACACCTTCAGGTCCAGATTTATCTCCTTTAATACCTTCTTTTCGTGAAAGAAAATTAGTTTTTGATAGTAATAAACATAAGTCATCGATCAATTCTCTGAGTTCATCTCTTTTGGGAGTTGGCAGTTCAAGCTCTTGATACTTACGCTTCAAAAATTTCCCTAAGCCAGATTGCGGTCCAATACTACCTGTGTAAATACCTCTTTGCGTCCTTCCAGGATTTGCTGTACATAGATATTTGGGCGCATCGATATGTTCATTATGATCTAAAGACCAGAGTTTCTTTTCATCCAATTTGTTTTTGAGAAGCGTCTCTATTTCGCCCCTGTCATCAATTAGAATTCTGTGTTCTAAAGAGAAGTTTGTTCTGAAATAATTTAATACCTGGATCAAGGTTTCTTCACGTTCCAAGGCAGGCATACTCTTAAATAAATCTAGGCTTTGGAATTTTTCATCAAGACTTGCGAGATGTTTTAATCGATTGTATTCTATTCTTAAAAGAGCAGTTTGCTCAAGATTCGGCAAGGTATATCGCCAACCTCTTTTCAAATCTTGAAAAATGCGCAACAATAAATAATGCTTTAATGCACGTACGTTATCGATATCAGGAAAGTCTTTGTCTTCACTTGGCTTTCTGGCATATTTTGACTCATCAAGGTCGAGAATTTCAAAAAGTCGTTCTTCAATAGTGTGGACAGTTAGTCCGGAAGGATTATTTACCAAAGCATGATATAAGGCAGAGCGTAAGCGCACAGTTGATAGAAAATCATTGAAATGCCCCGCTTGCAAAGAAGCATCTTGCCTATTATCGGTAAAACTCAATAATTTTTGATCGGCATATTTTTCATTCTGATTAAAAAGCGAATCAACAACAGAATAGGAAATAATAGTGGTTGCGGTGCTTCGACCTTCATTTCCAATACGCATCAATTTAGTATTCTCACCTGTTTTAACATCTTCATATATTATTCCAGCAGTGGGATCTATTCGTAGTTTCGCCGAAATAAAAAAACCAGTTAATGGATAAATTGGATCAGATGAATAGTTGCCTTTAGAATTAAAATAAATGCGTTTTGGCATTTGCCAATCATAATAAGATTGCAGGGAACTACCATTTCGAGCATACCAAGATTCTGGCACATACGCCTCAAAAGATTCGTTCCAGAATTCTTCTCCCTCGTCTAATACAATATAGCCCTGCTTGAAATGCTCTTCGCTTAGGTTTTCTCCTTTCGCATCTTTTTGAGTAAGCGAATCTATCGCATCATCGGGGTTCCTTGGCTTAAGCTGGTGGTTAACAACATCCTTTTCGACACAGATAAAATCATATCCCGAAATTCTGCTAAAAAGAACTGGGTAGAGCAATTGCTCCTGGTTATCAACTTTTATATAGCGACCAGGTTTAATCGTGATTTCTCTTAATTCTCTTGATTCTAGCGTTACGGCAACAATACTGGTTTGAGAAATAAATTGATGAAAACGGAAAGGCAGAAAGGTTCTCTTGGATGCTGATCTTCGATTATTATTTAGAGTTTCAGTCCACTTCAATAATTCAACAATAGCTGTGCGAGTCTTCTCAATTGGAAGCTCCGTTGCAACACGAAGTTGTTCCGCTATCTCAGTAATCTTTAGCGGTTTATTTCGTTCTAAATGCCCCTCGTTTATTCTTAAAGCAATATTTAATTCTAACCAATTTGATAGGGGATGATTGAAAAATTCATCTTCATCACCTTCTTTTGATATTCCCTTTTCTATTGATTTCCTTAATTCAATTGCATTAGGATTAATGCCGCTGGTGCAAGGCTCGAGAAATTCACCAATGATCGATTTTGTATCATAGTGTTGCCCAAATATTAATTCTCCAACTTGAGCAACAGCAGTCTTTTTTTGTTCAGGTGAGCCACCCGACATCATTGTTGCAGAGGTTCCAATACAAATAATTGGATTCTTGGCAATGCCTTTAATCCTTCTTATTAGCATAGAAACGTCAGATCCTTGCCTGCCACGGTAAGTATGCAATTCATCAAATACAAGAAATTTCAGATTGTCTCGAATTGAATCGCGCATCCATGACTCACTTTGTCGTGTCATGATTAATTCAAGCATCATGTAATTTGTGAGAATAATGTCAGGCTGATCCTGCTTCATTAAATCCCTTAAATCACCACCTTCCTGCCCAGTATATTTCTTTGCAATAATTGGAAAATCAGGTCCAAAGTTTTCCGCATACTTTTTAATCTCTTCTTCCTGCGAATTAATCAAAGCATTCATTGGATATACCAAAATTGCTTTTATTCCTTTCTTCTTAGCTTTTCCCTGCTTAAAAATATCATTAAAGATGGTGGCCAGAAAAGTCAAGGACTTACCCGAACCGGTTCCCGACGTCACAATAAAGCCTTTGTCCGCGATTCCTGCTTCAAGAGCTTCCACCTGATGCTTGAATAAAGAATAAGTGCCAAAAACTTTAGGTAAGTCCGGATGAATCTTACCTTCATCAACAAGAGAGGTAAGCGTTTTACCTTTTTCAAACGCCGGATTAAACTGAACTAAAGGCTCTGGCAAAAAGCCATCATCATTAAAGGCTTCCTCTACTTCTAATTTAATCCGCTCATCTTGAATAGATAAGAAAGAGCTTAAGTAAGACCTGTAGTCTTTTATTACTTTTTCGTGTGTGAGGAATGCGTCCATTAAGACGCAAAATAAGGAAAGTAGTGGAGTTAGGAGAAAAATTTTGTCTTTGGTTCAAAATTGTTGCCTTAGAATAAAGAAATTCGTTCGTTGAATTTAATATTTAGATGCTCTATCAAATATTAATCTCGCTTTGATCAAGAAAAACTTTAAGAACAAAATACATATGCTTTTAATAAAAAGGCAGGATTTTGAATAAAAGCAATAATGACATCCAAAACTATGTTTCTGGTTCAGAAGATTATTGAAAATGTACGAATGATAGGATCTAATACACAACAAAAGAATTCGTAAACTTATAACAAAGCATACCGTAAACTCCAATTAAAAGTGTCTGAATTATTGGGAGTACCTCATAGATATAAACTATTTTTGTAAAGGCTTCCATAATCGATAGAATATTCTTTATGAACTTTTTTGCCATCAATGTTGATTTTCCTGTATTTCAAATGCATCTTTGGTGGAAATTCCATTGCGGTGCAATTTCCTATTTTCCCATGGCGCCATGGGATTTTCATCTGACCAAATTCCTGTTTTAGAATTTCTCGCCTCTATTTCTAATTGTGCTAATTCAGAATCGTTATTATATTTTTTGAAATGCCATGCTAAACCAGCTTTTATCATTTCATGACTTAATTCAGTTCCGTCCTCCAAATATGAGAATGCGACTGTTCTGCCATGATTGTCTTTGTTTTCAATTTCTAAACGAATTGTTTTTTTGAAACACAATTGTCCTAAATACTTTTTTGAAACTCTGTAATAAGGCATTCCTTTTTCGGGAGCATCAATGCCTGCCATTCTAATTCTGATGGTTTTATTTCCATCAAGTAAATATCATAAGTGTCACCGTCAATAATTGAAACCGCTTTACCTGATTGACTTTCAGCACTGATAAGATTCGCTTTTCTTCCACCAACACTTTCACTGCACGAAACAACATTTAAAAGCAGAATGAATAGAAGAAATATTCTATCTAAAGTTTTCAATATGACGAAATTTTAATAAGTTACTTTTGCTTCCATTAAAAATTTCTTTACATCAGCAATTTTTACGGCAACGTTTTCCCCTTGTTGAGCATTGGCACTGCTACCAACAATAATTCCAATTACTGTATTGTCATCTTTTAAAATACAAGGGCCACCGCTATTTCCAGGATTTGAAGCAGCATCTAATTTAAAAAGGTTTAATCCCTGATATTTGTCGCTGTTGATGTTTCCTTTTGTTATAGAGTAATCACCGTTTGGATATCCTATAAGAATTACCTCATCTAAATTTTGAACGGCATCTGATTCACCTAATGTCAATGGTTCAATGTCGTTGATTTCCGAAACTTCCAAAACAGCAACATCCGAAAGAAAATAATCGAGAGGAACAGTCCCATCAATAGAATTAACAGAGGTCGGAGCTATGTATTTTATAGTAGCTTTCACCTGTAATTGATTTTTAGAATGTTCAAAAAATAAATCAATTTGGTCTCCAACTTTTAAATTTTCAACTACGTGTCTTGCAGTAAGTAGGATTGTAGGGCTAATTAAAAATGCAGTTCCAACTCCTGAGCCTGTTACAACTTTTGCAACTGGCTCTTGCACATCAGCACTGAAAGCAGATTTACTAGGCACAATGTTAAAATGAAAAAGGGCGTAAAGCAGAAAGGGCAGAAACACCGATATTAAAAATACGGTTGTTACTACTCCGATTCTATTTTTGATAGAGATTCGGTTTTGCTCCTGTAAGTTGTCCGAAATTCCTAAAAGCATATTAGTTTAGTTTGTTGTGTAGGCACTGCGGTTGTTTTTCCATCTTTCGCTTGTTATGTTCTCGTCTGCCAAACCACTTGGAACATTTTCATGTGCATCTTTCATAAGATTTATGTATGACAAATCAGAAAGTGGAATGTAGTTTCCTTTTTCATCATAAAACACAATGATGTTTTTT
>Ga0105052_10002290_pt1 | contig 23770 bp, 14 predicted proteins | sample FRY03_FD_78094 | JGI IMG/M metagenome (GOLD analysis project Ga0105052, IMG submission 78094) | Freshwater microbial communities from Lake Fryxell liftoff mats and glacier meltwater in Antarctica - FRY-03 | ecosystem: Environmental > Aquatic > Freshwater > Ice > Glacier meltwater ... | reverse complement strand
ATGATTTGGCAGCAGACGTTGAAACGTGGTACTCTCGTAAGTGCCTGGAAAAACCGACTCAAGCTCTGCGGGGACGCAACTTGGGAAGGGATATTCCGGTCGATAGCGCGCCAATGGTGCGGGAAGTCTCGACGAACGTTGCTCCGCCGAGACTGCTTTTTGGACTCCCATTGGACGCAGGAGTAGATGCCTCAAAAAATCCCCCATTCTGGACAGATGCCACTAAAATCCGAGAAGAACTGATTTATAGGCATTGCAATCAGCCAACGGCGAACGAGTGAGACAGCAAATGCGTCAGCTTAATTCCATGCGGCACTTATGTAGAACCGAATCGGCTGCTTTTCGAGCGTCGTACATACAAGGTTTTTCAAATCCGAGGTAACCGTGTCAAACTTAGAGCCCAATTCGAATAGTCCTGAGCGGGCGCTGAATGCAGCGATCGCTGAGTATTACCGTCAAGTCGAAGGTGGAATAAGAGTTGACCGCCAAGCATTTGTCAGGCAATACCCTGGGCTAGAGAGCGAACTAAGCGATTTCCTCTCCAACATTGGCTTCTTTGAAGTCGGTCACGACGGTGAAGAGTCACACCGACGGCATTCGTCTCCAAAAGTAGCGAGTGCTTTGCCTGGCAACGAGACGCGGTCCTCGTCGCGTTTCGGACGGGGTGGCAGCGTTGCCCAAGAAGTTGTGATGCTGCGGGACTACCGCATTTTAGAACTGATTGGGCAGGGCGGAATGGGTAGCGTTTATCGAGCTATGCATGTTCGTTTGCAGAAGCAAGTTGCCCTAAAAACTCTCAAAATGGAACGAGTCAATTCTCCTGAAGCAATTCAACGGTTTACACGCGAAATGCGATTGTTGGCCAAGCTCGATCACGTCAACATCGTCAAAGCGCTCGATGCCGGCGAACACCAAGGAATGCACTATTTTGTAATGGAATTAGTCGCAGGGATTGATCTTAGTCAACTGGTCGCGCGACTGGGACCGCTGCCCATACCGGAGGTTAGTAAAATCATCTGCTTAGCCGCAGAAGCCTTGCAATACGCTCACGATCAAAAAATCTTGCATCGAGACGTGAAGCCATCAAATTTGATGATTACAGCAAAGGGTAGTGTTAAACTGCTCGATCTGGGACTGGCGCATATTTTCGAGATGCAGTTGGAAGATCAGATCTCACGCACGGATCAAGCCGTCGGCACTTTGGCCTATATGGCGCCCGAGCAACTGGCCAATAGCCAACAGTGTAGTCATCAGTCGGACGTGTTTAGTCTCGGAATTTCGCTGCACGAACTTTTATCAGGAAAACGTCCGTGCTACCAAGGCGGCAGCCTACCCTTGGTCTCGGATGTCCGATCCATTCGTCCCGACCTGGACGATCAGCTATGTCAGTTACTGAATGAAATGATTTCTTCTTCTCCGGGTGACCGACCGCAGTCGATGAAAGAAGTTGCTGAACGATTGAGTATCTTTGAAAAAAATGCTGACCTGAAAGGCCTGGTTGCAAAATACTACTGCTGGAATAGCCCCGGAACGATTATTCCTACACCGCCGCCGGTTTGCGACGACACGGAAATATACTCGGAGGGAAAAACCTTGGCGAGTGACGTCTCGCTCGATCCAAACACGAGTGGGAAGAAAATTATACGTTCAGGTATCGGCCCTAGTCGACGGCGAACGATTGCCAGCTTGTTAGCGGGTGCGGCAATCGTCGCTGGCATACCAGTTTTTTTTCTCCCGAATGATGACCCACCACCACCACCACCACCACCGCCCCTCGACAGTGTGTTGGAGATTATAAGCGACGCCGACGATGAAGTCATAAAAAAGATCATCGCCAATGGCAATCTTAGCGTGAGACCGCTGACGCAGGACGATCAAAGTGTTGAGCCGATCGGTGTGATCGAAGGGAAAAACGTCCTACCGCCAGGTAGGTATGCATTATTAATTCCTGGGCCTGTAGATTTTGAATCCATGCCTTTCGAAATTATAAGCTCCGGAAATATAAAGATTCTGCCAACTCCAACACTTAAAAATAATTTCCAGAATCCGGTCATTCCAGGCGCCGGAAGCCTTGCAAAGTATAAAGGTGAGGTAAAGCTGCTCAATTGGAAAACACCCACAGACTATGAACTCACGTTAGAGGTCCTCTCGGTAAACGAACAAGACACTCGACAGACTAAGTGGTTAAAAGTGGAAGTCAGATCTACTCTTGAATCGGGACCCTATCAAGAGGTAGCCTATCTGAAAATAAATTCTGATGAATGGGAAAATAGACGGAATTTATCGATCGAAGCAGGGTACGTGGAAGCGTCAGGGGCATCGATCAAGCAGTGGGTTGACGATCGGTTACCCGACGTCGGTGGCGAGACTTTGGTCGTAAAGTTTGATCCAGACAACGACCTGGTGAAAGAGCTTTTATCGTCCTCACTGCCGGAGGGACGTGTGAGTGTACATGATATCTTGGTGCTCTATTTCGGCGACAATCGAATCAACGCCGCCGACAAGATCATTACATTACTTCGTGCCCAGTTATCTCAAGGTAAACGCATTGCATGGTTTGAAACCTTTCAACTGAGCAAAGGCAGGTCCGAATGTTACGTTGTCAGTTCGCATTCGCGTGAAGACAAACCTTCTATTGGAGTTTGGTGGAAGATTGTACGCACAAGGGAAAATCCGTTTGAAATCGCAGACATGCGGGTTGAAACGCCCATACTTACCGCTACGTGCGCTGACGATGAATATAGTATTAACGTAGCCACAGATCCCGACAAGCTAAGTCAAACCCTGGCGAATTTAGAGGCCAGGGTGATCGATCCTGCGAAGGTTCCTAAGCCCCATCCCTTCGATCTCGCTAAGATTCCAAACTTTCCAAGTTCCGTGGCTGTGAGCGGCCAAATTACAGTTGGCGGTCTGTCCGAAGAAATTGATTTTACGGCGAGCATGCTTGGTACTGAAGACATCGAAGAGAAGACGCTTCATTGGCTTGAATTGGACGTGACTACTCGTCGCGAGGGTATAGAACATAAGGAAACAGCTCGCATGCTCGTCGATGCGAGTGAGTACCCCGGGGAACCGCTAAAAATTGAACAAGGTTGGTTTGCATTTGATAACGGAACTACCGTGTTGCCGCTGTCGAAAGATAACGACCTCGAGTCCATCATCAATGCCAGGCTGCGACTATTCGCTGAACCCCATTTCCAACATACGGGCGTCGTCGATCTAATGTCGATGCTCTTCAATACGGACTTTACTCCCAATTCAAAGCTCGCGCGTTTACGTAGAGACATTGACTTCAAAATCCAAGGCCGTGTTGGCAAGCCTGCTGATTGGCCCTACAAGACTTTGGGTACGTCGTTGCCTTGCATGCTCCACGTGCCAGATGGTTCAACACAAGTCCAGTATAAATTTTACCGCTGCAATCAGATCCCGTTTGGTTTCGCAGAGGTCGAGCTAAACGTAGATTCCGCAAACATCAGTATCCATCTGAGACTGAAAAACGATCAACCTTTGGGGGAACCATTTAAGACTTCCCCATTAGGTTTAACAGAAGACTTGACCATTCGTGAGTCGGCCACAAGTGAACGACTGAAGGCAAGAGATCAAACCAACTGGCATGTCTGGAGTTGGAAAGATTCTGGAAAAACGTATAAGGCTTGGGCGGAATTTGGCGGCACAGTCAAAGAGAGTGGCGGAAAAGATGACGTTTTTCTGTGGGACGATTCGGGAAAAGAGCGTCGCATCCCCTACGTTCATTTCGTAGAGGAGGATCAACTCTTGATTGATCAGGGCAGGGTATGGGAAACCGATGATCTAGGGGCGCTCGGGCCGCTAGTGATCATGGGTTTTAATGCTGACAGCTTGAAACTTGGACACTGTAACCAGGGACAAAAAATACCTTTTCCGTTACCCAAATATATTAGCATTGACAGTCTGAACCACGACGACAGGAAATGGTTTGAAAAGCACCGAAAATCCAAAAGATCAGCAATGCCCGATGGTTTAGACGATTTCGCACCCTATATTTATATTCCTTGATAAACTTTCCAAAGATTCCGTCGGGCGACGTGCCAGATCAAACCCGATTACTTCGTTGCTTGGCTGCGACTCGTGGCCCAATCCCATACTAACATTTCGGTATAAACGCTCCGCGATATTTGCCAAATGCTCTACATCGGTTTTGGCTATCTTGAGGTTCTTCATGCAGTGCCAATAGGGCAGAAGGAAGGCATGTAAACCACCGAAGCTTGTCGTAATCTCCTTCCAGCATGCCGCCATGTCGGGCCTCAGGTATCGCCAACCGGAGGCCTCGGATCATCGTGTAGAACGAGCTGGGGAGATTACCAAGTCCGCCGATTGGGTCGCCCATCGCTGAGTCAAGTCCGACCAACCACAGTACCAAATCCGGGCAAAATTCCTTTACTTTGGGAAGTACCTCAGCAAGAAATCGCTCCATAATCGCTTGCGGTGTCTGTTCGCCCTCAAATCGATCGACACGATGTTCGGCGCGATGGCCATTGGGTGAGCTTCAAGTCCCCAGTCCTGACCTGGCCGCGAACAGGGATACTCCCTACCCGCCTGTTGAGATCGATCTCGAGCCGCATCGTAAAGACCATCAGTGAAGCGTTTTCGACGCTCGTCGTAAGGAGAACAGTAAAAAACATCAATGAAGAGTGTATCCGCCTTAGAGGCAAGAATATCCGCGGTTCCATTGCCTCGATGGTGATCGATATCGATAACGACGACTCGATTACGCTGACCTGGACGCAGTTCGACTCCGTGATCTCTGTCATAAATCGCTGCGAGCGCGATGTTTGAGAGGTAACAGAATCCCATGGCAAGGTCACGTTCAGCGTGATGGCCGGGGGGGCCATACCAGCGCAAATGCAGTGTCACCACTGGGCGCGTCGAGTAGGGTATCAATCGTATCGAAAGCTGCACCGACGGCGAGCCGTGGAGATGGCAGTCACCGGTTGCGTTGATATCGGAATCAAAGCATTCCTCATTCGTGATGATGGTCAGTGACATATGAGACCTTTGGGGAATAAGGGATCGTGTTAGAACGGCTGTATTCTATTGTGTAGACATCGCACGTTCCATCAGTGCGGTCATAGAAACATGATAACCGATGGGATTTCGGTTGAACGCAAACTTGCACCGGTGTGACACTCCGGATCGCCGGATCAGGAAGGAGTTGGCGCGGTCTAACACCTGAGCCTGCAGAGCACTTGGTCAATCTGCCGCTCGATCCGGGATTCCAACAAAGGCTCGATAAACTAGGGGGCCGATTTCTCTCGGGGAGTTTGAAAGCCGCAGTTGCCGCATTGCTGGTCGTCCCAATCCCATGCCTCACTCTTTGCCGTACATTTTGGACAGGTTCGAAAATAGTGCACAGTGCCAGGAAGAAAACCCAGCAGGTAAACCACGGTGCAAATCTCGACGCCCGGAGACATCAATTGTTCCGGCCATGATTCCGATCCGCAGTCGGACATGACGCCACGAGTAACGAAAAGGAAAGTGTCGCGCAGCTTTAGGGCCTACCAAGCTTGCTCTGCTGATACGTTAAGAGTCGACGTTCTATAGACGATCATTTCATTGCACCGCAATGGAGCCACGATATGTTTCCTGTGTTTTATTGAGTGAGATTGCAACAATCCAGGTCCTGAGACCTGCGTAAACTACGAAACCGTTCATGAGGTGCCAGAGGAAGTGGGTGCCCCATGGCCACGGTACGATCCAGTCGATTGATCGAGCGGTTATGGCTACGGTAAAACAGCAGGCAGCGATCAGAAGTATAAACGGCTCAGTGCGTCTGCGTTTGGCCCACAAGGTTCCGAACGTAAACATCGCCGCCAGTGAGGGGATGTAAAACAAAGAACCGTTCAGTGGCTGAAGAATGGGCATCAAAGCCAGCGAAGAACCGACAACGACAATGACGATTCCCGCTGAAATCCATCCATTTATTGAGAGCAAATCACGTGAGATCAGCCATAAGAAAATAATTTGGAACAACATGATTGGAAGAATATCGAGCCACTTGGTAAGCGGCAACGGAATGGTATGAAACAAGAAGCTTCCACAACCTATAACGCCAGCAATCAAAATCAGAGCGATCGCACTTGGCGTCAGCGCTCGTCGGCGGATCGCGAGATCCATTGCGAACGCCGCTGCAATTATGAACGAGGCGTTGCTGAGCGCATTGAAAGGTTCCGCCCAGAATGCCGGATCACCGCTGCGTTCACGATACATATCTAGCAAAGTTTGACTAACTTGTAACATATTGGACACTTGATAACCTTTGCAAAGAATTGAAAGTAAGAAACGGCCATTAAATGAGTAGCTTAGTGGATGAGGCTGCGAATCCCACCGGCTTGGGGCTCGTGGCCTCGTCCACTACGAGATAAGGCTGACCCTTGCCAGAATTACATAAATCCCGAGCCATTGTCGTTAGCAGCAGCAAGCAGCGGCGCATTACTGAGGGTTTGTCGACGGCTGTCAGCCAGCAACGCAGCGCACGAGTCGGAGAAAAACATGCCTCGCGGCGTCAAGGCGTAGTCTTGCTGACTCTCCTGCAATAGCCCCTCCGCCACGAGCAAGTGAAACCGCTCGGCATAGCGGTCCCATGCATGCGGCCCATGTATCTGTGAGAGCGTTCCCTTGTCAATTCGCAAAGCGGCCAGCCGGCGGGTAAAATGCAGCAACTGCACGTCGTGAGGTGTGTACTGGAAGTGTCGATTCCAAGTCGGGCCCATCGAACCCACTGCTTGAAGATACTCCGCTGAACTCTCTGGGTTCATCGTCTTCAATGCATACTTACCATCGTCCGATGAGGAATAGGAAATACCTGCAGGACCAAAACCCAGAACTTGGCAACGATCGGATTCATAGCTAATTTGCTCATAGCGATAACGGCGCGGGTCAGTCGCTAATTCAGTGCGTTCGAAGTTCGTCAACGAAGTCTGCCTGAAACCGCGGTCGATTAGATACTCGCGAAGAAATAACCAGTTATCAGCCGCCTCGTCGTTGGCTGGAAGGTTCGAGAGTAACTCGGCGTCGCGAGACCAGACGGTACCCAAGCCACGAAACATGACTAGATGATAGAGGCAAATTTGATCGAGCCCGATATCAATCGCTTGTTGAATGTCAGCTTGCATCTCCGTAAGCGACTGGGCGGGAAGATTAAATAGCAGATCGCCACTTGCCGTCATACCACGCCCATGGGCAGCTTCCACGGCGGCAACAAAAGTCGATGATCCCCCAAAGGCCAAGCGTCCCATCTGCTCAAGCCGTTGCTCCGAAAATGTTTGTATCCCCATGCTGATGCGAAAGTGACGCGCTGGTACTTCCTCCCGCATCACATCCAGCAGCAGCGGCGCGCCTCGCCTGAAGTTATCCGGTACAAAGTTGCGTGGGACGCCTTCTAGCGATACCTCCGCTTTGGAGACATTAAACGCTTCAGCTAGCTTACGAACCAAAAGTCGAAACGGCTCAGCGGGGGTCAGATTGGCTGTGCCTCCACCAATATAAATCCCCGTCACAGGCGCCTGCCGAAATTCGGGTTGTTGCGCAAGTCGTTGATCGATTTCTTGCGTGACGGCATCCACAACCGTTGTGCTTTTTGCGGCACTGAAGGTCTCATGCGGGAAGGTGCAAAATCCACAACCGTTAATCTTGGGATTGCAAAATGGATGAGGCAGCACTCCGACCAGCAACGTATCTTGCGGGTTATACGGAAGCACAAATGCGGGATCGCCATTGGCGGCGCGATGTCTCACTTGCGGGTCGCTGTAAGGCATGGCGGCGGCAAGTGGATAGCCATGCAGCAAGCGATGACGCTGCGGTCTGGCCATGAACTTGGACAATCTAGCTGTTAGTTGGCAAACTGGTTCAGCAACTTCAATCGACATGAAAATCTCTCGTTGAGGAGGGAGCGGAAGGGGAAAGTGCGAACTCCCCTTTAGCGACCCGCGTACCAACGATGTATATTTCATGCAAGTGGCTTCCTTGCAAAGCTTTACGTCACAGGGCTCGGCGGCATGATGGAGCGGGTCGCAAAGCGATGGTACAATGCGTGTACCATGATGCGACAAGTTTTGTACCAGTTGAAGGCCAACGACGATGTCTTTATTGACCGCCGGTGAATGGCGTGTGGCAGAAGCGATCGCGGGAATCGGCTATGCGAATCCGTTCTTGCCCGAGCGAATCGAACTGGAGCAGAGAGCACTCGGCAAGGAGTTCGTACATTTCCAACCTTTTCTGCAGTTTCGCGCGGATTGCTCAGTGAGCGACATGTTCCCCAACGTGCCCGCGCTGCGCAAGCTTACCGAAAAACTGGTGTTGAAAATGCGTGCGAAACTTGTCGCCCAAACTCCTGCTACCAAGGCGGAGTTGGAGATCTACGAAAATCTGGTGCTTTACCAGCTCTACATGCACTCTATGAGCAGCGTACTGGAGTTGCCTGTGTCGAGTTTCCGTACCCGACCCGAAGATGACATTCTGGAGTGCTACCTATCCTTCGAGAAAGAGTACCAGCAGTTTCTTGTTTTACCCGAGAGAAGGTTGCCATCGAATCTGAACCAAGACATCATCTTTGCCGGACTGTTCCAGATCGAGCGTGCGTTCTTTCACATCTTCAGGCATATCATGGGTCCCTCCATGGCTGCGGCCCAATTGCGGGCTGCGATTTGGCAATCGATATTCACGCACGACATGCGCAGCTACCTGCGTTCGCTTTATCGATACATGGGAGACGTAACAACGCTCATTACGGGGCCCTCGGGTACCGGCAAGGAATTGGTGGCCCAGTCGATCGCCTATTCTCGTTTTGTAGCGTTCGACTCTAAAACACGAAAGTTTGTCGCGCACTATGCAGATAGTTTCGTCGGTCTTAACTTGAGTGCCATAACGCCGACGTTGATCGAATCCGAGCTGTTTGGGTATGTCAAAGGCGCGTTCACCGATGCCAAAACGGATCGTCAGGGCTATCTCGATGAATCCAAATGCCCGCGGTGGGGGACATTACTTTTGGATGAGATCGGAGAGCTTGACACACTCATCCAAGTCAAGCTACTGCGAGTGCTTCAGAGTCGCGAGTACCAGCGCATCGGCGATTCGAAGACTCGAAAATTTGTGGGTAAGGTAATCGCGGCCACCAATCGAGATCTTGCTGCGGAGATGGAAGCCGGCAGGTTTCGAGAAGATTTTTACTATCGTTTATGTGCCGATCGCATTGAAACGCCTTCGCTGCGCGCCCAGTTGGAGGAGTCCCCCGATGACATCGTCAATTTTGTAAGATTCATTGCGACACGACTGCTCCCCGATACGCCCGAGGAAGCGAGCCGGCTTACCGACCAAGTTGACTCCTGGATCACTTGTAATCTCGGACCCAACTACGCTTGGCCCGGCAACATTCGTGAACTCGAGCAATGTGTCAGAAGCATCATGATTCGTGGCAGCTATATTCCTGGCCGGCGACAATCCGCGCGTGACAAGTCACAGGTGGAAAAGTTCGTCGCCGATGTTGAGGGTGGAGAACTCGATCGCGATGCGCTGTTGCGAGGATATTTTTCGCTAGTGTTCGCGAAGTCGGGGAGCTATCGAGCAGCCGGAAAACAGCTTGGTGTCGACTGGAGAACGGTGAAAGAAATCGTGGATGCTGATCTTGCTCGGCAGTTTGCCAATAGTGATTCAAACTGAAGGGGATGAGTCATCACAGTGGCAATCCCCAAGTGATTAAACGCCTGAAGGCACACGCCGCCGTCGAGGACGATCCCGACGTGCGAGTAAAACGTGGCGCGCACCGAATCTTATTTAAGCATTGGCCTGTACGCAGCGGTTGCAATGCCCGAGGAACCTAGCGTCTGCGTCTGGCGTCCCGTTAAACGCAATGAAATCTTTGGGTTTGGGACTGGCCCCAAGAAGCACTGAGTCATCAGGACTCGAAAAACGGGAATCGCAAATTTACAATGTTTGCGATTCGCCTATTGCCAAGAATTAAGACCGTCGCTGACACCTTCGTTTTGTCCACGGACAAATCGGACGGGGGTAGTGATCTAATATTAACAGCCAGCCACCGATCGCCTTTAGCGGCGCTATTTTGCAGTCAGCCGATGAAAGTGATAACTGATCCCTGGAACGGTCCCGCGATTGGCGGTTCGAGGTTTGACGTCGTGCGACAGAATCATGTTGTTTCCGACGAAGTAGGTGCCAAAGTCGGCTACATCTAGATTGAACGTCGCTTCGTCACCCGCCGTGTTCACTTTATCCAGCGTTATCGGTTCGCGTGCACCGTGCATCAAGTTGCCCGGCTGCAAGTCGCTGGCCTTTTTCCAACCCGCGCCCGAAACCCATAACAAGTGACCGGTCGTGCACTGCAACTGCTCGCCACCGACGGACAAAATCACGGTTGGCTCGGGCGGTCGCCGGGTCGTTCGCAAAACGGGCTTCCAATCGAGTTCGCCCGTGGTGATGTTGCGGCTGAGCACCACATCACCGACCAAGATTTCATCAATCGCCTTCATTCCACGTTGGGTCACAATGGGCGTCCCAGCAACAAAGCATTCACCGGCGAATTGCACACCAAAGCTAGCGAATTGCCCACCAAAAATGGTTGGAGCTGGTATCACATACTCGTTCTGGTAAGACTGGTATCGCGACAGCTTGAAATCTTGATATGCCGTTTCGTTGTGCAAATCCCACCACGACCAAAGCTCCTTCACGTCACCGTTGTAGGAAATATTACCAACATCTGCGACCAAATTCCCGATTCGATCGTTACGGATCTGAATGCGTTTATTCTCCAACCGAATTTCTTCTTGTGAGATTGTCTCGGGCAATTGGGTTAGCCACTGCGTGGCCGGGTTTTGGGCGAGTGTAACCCACATTTGCAAAACCTGCCGATCCTCCGGATTGCCAGCATCGTCACGAACGCGGATTGGCAAAACTTGTCGGATCGCCGGATTGCCACTATCATTACGAAAGCGGATTTGATTCGAAATCAAATCTGTGCTGTCAAACTTTTCTTGCGAAAACGATTGAGCGTACCCCACCAAATTGCCGCGTCCATCAAAGCTGGGTGCCATGGACGAGCGAATCGGCGTTGCCATCATGGCCAAGAGACTTGGAACAAAGTCGTGCAGCGGACAATCTTTTAATCTCTCAACCGCCAAAGCACGAATCTGTGGGTCATCGTTGAACAAGGCATACTTTGACAATCCGAGAGACGATGACGGCGAGTCGATCGACGCCAGCCACTGGATAGTCACGGAAGAAAGCGCCTGCCTAGGATGAAAAACCGACTCGATGACCGGAACGAGGTCGGGGTCGGTGAGTTCGGCGATCGAATCCATGGCCTGTTGCCGGACCGCCTCGTTCTTCGAGGACAACTGTTTGGCAATCGCTCGCACTGCCCCCCCGTGCCGTGCAACAGACTCATGAGCAGCTTCAGATTCGTGTTGATACTTTTCGAGTTCCGAAGGTGACACCCATTCGCGATTAACCCACCGATAACCCAGCGCGGTTCTCGCAAGCCGGTTGTCGTAGTCCATCGCTAAGATTTGATTCAAATGCGATCGAGCTTGATCCCACATTCCCTTGCCAGCACACCATGCGGCCAACTTCCATTGCCCGTCCAAGGAGGCTGGTGTGTTGGCTCGCAGGTGTTCGTAGCTGTCAATCCTTCGATCATCGGGTACCTGAGAAATCACTTCGGCAACGTTAGTCCATTGTCCGCTCGGGTCACGCACCATTCCCCGATGCCATTGATTCACCGGCACCGTGGCGATCGATTCGGATTGATCCAAAAGTTGCTTGCGAAGCGTCAAATCACCTTTGGCTTCGGCATTGAGCGCTTCATGGACCAAATCACTTGCATGCTTGGTCGCTTCGCGGTCCGATCGCGATTCGCCGCCATCGACGCGTGAGACCATGATCGACGCGTGGGGCAAACACGCGGCCGCGAAAAAAGACACGAGTCCAAGCACGAAAATCTGACGAGTCATCACGATACTCCTGTAAGCAGTGACAAGAGGGCGGCAAGGAAATCGCAACCAAGCGAAATCGACTGCCTTGAGTTCAGCATGACGTATTTAGACCGCCCGCAACCATCAATCAAACATTTTTTTGCTCTTCCGCAGAATCTGTGGGTCATGACGAACCTTTCGACAATTTTTTCTCTTTGGTATCCATCACGGTCAAAGTCACCTTCGCGAGGCTCATTGGATCGACTCACGATAACTGGTTCATCGGCTGGCTTAAAGCATCACGTCGTGTCGCGACACAATACGATAAGCTGACTTGTTCGTTGCTAACATTCGTGCTGCTCGCAGCAATGCGACGGTTCATTCAAATGATTTGATAAACAGTGCCTAATGCTCTGTCAAAGCTTAACTTTAAGGTAGTGAACGAGATTACGAGTCCTTTCCGCTTCGGCGAACGCTTGGACTCGTAACCTCGTCCATTACCATCCAACCCTAATTCTTAGCGGTGACGTAGCACTAAAACAACGCAATGGTCACCGTCATCCATAAGAACCGATATCCGATCTACCAAACTTAAATGTCCCATTTACGTACCAAGTGCGCTCGCCCGCTGGCTTCGCTCTCTCCCTGACCCTGCTCCGCAGGGCTCGAAACTCCAGATGGACTCAGGGCCAGGCGGAAACTAAGGTCGGACGATCGGTGCGCTGGATTTAGCGCGGCGCGAACCGCTGACCTGCAAAGCTCCGCATAGAAGCCCCCCGACCAGGCGCCGCTACGGCGTACGCGAAGGTTCGAGCTCTCATGAGATAAGTCCCAGCACCACTCCCAAACGTTTCCACGAACATCGTGCAGGCCCCACGCATTTGGGAGCTTCTCACCACATAAAGCAGTCACCGTTGATGGATACATCTTGCAATATCCAAATAATAACAATCGATCATTGCCACTCGAAAAATCCGTCGATGTCCCGGCTCGACAAGCATATTCCCACTCCGCGTCATCCAACAGGCGATAGCCATTGGGTCCGGGAATCTGTCTCCATGCGTCAACGCGGTAGCACTGTAACGAATGCTCTTTTCCTCGGAGCCTGTCCGCTCGTAACACGGCAGAAAGCCCTCGTGCAAGCTCAGCCAGTTGCAGTACAGCACCGCGTCATACCAACTCACACGCTGAGCGGAATGGTCGGCTGTGGGGCTGATCTGTACATCAAAACCCTTCCAATCTGCTGGCTTTTCACTGGCAGCGTACTTTGCGTCGTTGATGAACTGTTCGAACTGCCCGCGCGTCACTTCGCGGTCACCAACCCACTGCGAAGCGCGAGATTGCCATGATTCTGTGTCAGCATCGCTGATCGTCTCAACCGGGACCTGGCCAACACCAAGGCAGATTCCAGAGCGTAGTGCCGGACTATCGCTGTTCCTAGCGGCATCAAGCATAGCCTTTAAATCGTGTTCCCATTTTCCGAACTCATCAATGAATCTAGTTCGCTGTTCCCGGTCGGGACGTTTCTCGCAAGTACATACATCAAGGGCAAGTTCCGTTTCACCCAGACCGAGTGCCGCGAACGCCAGCTTTGCCTTGCGACGCCAAAGGGACTTGTCGGTACACTTCAGAGCCTCGACTTTCAACGCGGTGAGGGCGGTCTTGGGATTTGCCTGCAACGCAGTGACATAGTTACGTGCATCAGCGTCAGCGATGGCATCGATCTGGGAAACCAGATAGTCGGCATCCAACTTTCCATAACTGGCCAAAGCAAACGCCAGATTCCTCTTACGATGCGAGTCACTCTCGTTCTCGAATCGACAGTTCAAGATTGGGGTAACTGCAAACGCCGGGTACTTGTGCAGGTGGGAAATTACGTCTGCGAGAGCTTGTCCACGGGCACCCTGGACTCCGTTCAAGGCCGACATGATTTGAGAGAACATCACGATGGGCATGCCAAGAAACACTAGCACCGCCAAAGCCACTAGGGCAGTCAAAATGGCATTTCGCCGACACCATCGCCATCCACGCTCCAGTGAGTTTACGGGGCGGTCCTTGACGGGCTTTCCTTCCTGAAAAAGCTCCAGGTCATCTGCCAGTAATTGTGCTGAGCCGTATCGCTTATAAGCATCTTTCTTCAGGCATTTGAGACAAATAGTCTCTAAATCACGAGGGACGCTGGGATTGAGTTTTCTCGGTGATACGGGTTCATTTTGCAGCACTTGCATGATCGTATGAGATGGCGTTTCTCCGACGAAGGGAGCACGACTCGTCAGCAGTGCGTAGAGCACTGCCCCTAGTGAATAGACATCGGACGATGGGCCCACCAAACGCGACTTTCCAGAGGCTTGCTCCGGAGACATGTATCCGGCTATGCCGAGAATCTGGCCACTTTCGGTCATGGTGGGTGAATGCGACTCGTCGTCGTCGCGAACGCGTTTCGCGAGTCCAAAGTCAGTGATTCTCGGTTCACCGTCAGCGGTCAACAAAATGTTTGCGGGCTTTAGGTCGCGATGCACAATCCCCTTGAGGTGAGCGTAGTGCATCGACTCCGCTAATTGACGGACGAGCTTCACCGCATATTTTGCAGGGACCGGTTCTTCTCGATGCAGTTGAGACAGATTGCCGCCTTCAACATAGTCCATCGTGTAGAAGTGTTGTCCGTTGTGGATTCCCACTTCATGAACCGACACAATTCCGGGATGCGACAGCTTCGCTGCGGCTTTGACTTCCGCTTCGAATCGCTGCAAATCCATCGAGTTTTCCAACTCACCGGAGCGAATCATCTTGAGGGCAACGATCCGCTTCAACTTTGATTGCCGAGCCTTATAAACAACGCCCATGCTTCCAGCGCCAAGTTCCTCCAGAATTTTGTATTCACCGAAGTACCGTACGACCGACCCAGCGGCAGGCTTCGTCGGCAGCGACGTGCCCAGCGCGATCGTGGGGCCAAGAAGATTTTCTGTTGGATCGGAGTGACCTTGGCTATGGAGCAATCGGGCATCAGAGAAGAACTCTTTTAGCTCCGAGGCAAAATCCGGGTTACGTTGGATGAATTCGTTTTGATCGGCAACTCCTCCCGCATCGGACAGGCGATAGTACTCAGCGATGATCACATCGAGTCGTCGCTCGCGTTCGCTCTCATCTTGTTCTACGTTCCGCATCGTTAAGCCTCCTCTCGCAAATGCTCACGCAGCTTTTTCAATCCTCGCCGCAGCAATCCTGCCACGGCCTCCTGAGTCCGTCCGAGGTGCTGAGCGATTTCAGCAACGGACCATTCGTGAAAATGCTTTAGAACCACGGCCGAGCGTTCGTCGTCGAGTAATCGCAACAACGCGCCGGCCAGTTGTTCAGAACGTTCCTGTTTGATCAGCTTCATACTGGGGGAAGTTTGGTCGGCAACCAACTGGCGATGAAATAGAATGGAGGATTTTTCCAGCCGATCCTGCAGCGAAACTTCACGACCAGCGGCGCGTTTGTGTGTTCCATAGCGTCTTGCGACGGTGAGCAGGTTGCGGGTCAAAATCATCTTTAGCCAAGCCCGCAATTCCAAGTCTGTCTTTCCACGAAAGTTCGCCAAGTCGCGGTGGGCATCCAGCATCGTCTGTTGCACGATATCAGAGCCTCCTTCCTTAACTCGCAAACGCGGATTTAACTGCAGGTCAGCAAGCAGTTTCAGATAGTCGCGGTACTGCTCCAGCTCCGGGGCAGCGTTGTCTTCGGTACTGACTTTCATGTCCGTTTGCTGCCCGTTGATAAAGCCTGGTTAAGGCACGGTTAAATCCTCGCATCCTCAGGGCTGTGCGAGGAACTTCGTCGGGCACGTCGAGCGAAATCGAGATCATGCACCAGACTCTCCATGCCTTAAGGCGACATCCTGGAACGAATCAAGCGCGGAAACTTTTAATATTGTTCCCGTGCTAAGAAGTTTTAGGAAACCCAAAAAAGAAACTTCGCAGCGGTCGAAATGCTACTGGTTGGTAAGCGTACAGGAGCACCGTTCGCTGTGGCCGTTGGGGTCACGGAGGTCGGTTCCCTTACCCATCCCGCTAAGTACGTCGGCACAAATCATCCGGTGGAATCATCCGGTGGAATCAGCCATTGGGCATCAGCCCACGGTTACCGTTAACCAATCGCTAACGCGATCCGGCTAATCGAGTTATGCCGAAAGACTTCGCGAAACGTGCTTAATGTCGATTCGTATTCCGATGCGATTTGGATTTGCTATGAGCCTGACCGAAAAATCCGGGCTTGCGTGTTAACGCACTCGTGGCGTATCGATCATCGTGAGGCGTTCATGTTAGATTTCTAGGAAAAACCATGTAATGTTTTCAATGCGGTGCGTCTGGGGCAGCGGCTTTCTGTCCGGCGTGTGGGTAGGATCAGTTGGGTTCACGCTGTTCCGGAGCGGACGGAATCATTACAGCATCGTTTCACTGGACCGACTCGATCGATTAGGAAGCCGTCATCGCACACCCGGACGTTCGCAGTCGACTTGGGGCGATCCGTCCATGCGGAACGGGAGCTCTGACGGGCGAAGATTTGCTGAGCGTTTTCGATGCCGTTTCACCCATTGGTTTCTCGCACGGAAAACTGACGACGGCGATTCTTCCCATCTATGAAATTTGGGAATCAAGACTGATTACCAATCCGAGGCTCTGTACAATGCTCCCGCCGGTCGAGTGATCCTTGCCGTTCTCAGCAGTTTGGCGATCAAGTCCCTCGCCATCGCCGAAGTGCAGCAGGGTGAAACGCAGTGCTTACTGATTTCGGATATTCCTGCCGGATTAATCACCAACCGTGGGCGAATCAATATTTTACTGGAACAATCGTGTGCATCCGTTCGCATCTCAATGTCTTCGACAATCTCGGCCCAATGGTACGATTGGGGGAAGTCAAAGAATTTGCAACTCAAACTATTTCATGGAATCCATCGAGATCTTCTGGACCAAGGACTCAGACAAGAACCAGTGCAACGAATCGCATAAGAGTCGCCCGAGCCGCACAAAGGACATGCGGCCAATTTAACTATCGTGCATCAACCACACTTTCACAATTACTATAGGTAGAAAACATTAGTTCACTTACCGGACGGACCCTTGGGGTGAATGATTGAATCAGGAAGTTGCCAGACATCGACCGTTTTATCGCTAGCTGCGGCAAGTCTTTTCCCATCACTACTGAACACCGTACACACATAAGGGACTGCAGATCCTTTCAAGGAGAGAACTTTTGAGCCGCTCTTAGAGTCCCACAGTTGCGGAGGTGACCCCGCGCCAGCGGTCGCAATGAAGCGTCCGTCGGGACTGTACTTAATGGCCAACGCTCGAGTACCAATTCTGTAGAACTCTATACCATTGGCAGCGTCGAATACAGATACCGTTTTATCGTCGCTGGACGAGATGCATCGCTTTCCGTCTGGACTAAAAGCCACACAAAATACGGCGTAACGATGCAAATTCAAGCTACGCCGTTCACTCTGAGTTTGGATATCCCATAGCTTAACTGCCCCGTCGCCACCGCCGAAAATCAGTTGTTGGCCGTCGGGGCTCAATGCAATGCATGTGACTGATTTCAAATTCCCGCTTAACGAAAACGACTGCTGACCGCTTTCGGCTTCCCAAATCCTGATCGTCCCGTCTCTGCCGCACGATGTCACACTCAGACCATTAGGACTGAATGCAATGCGATTCACCGGTCCAACGTGCCCCTTTAGCGTCAATCGTGCCTGGCCTTTGATCGGGTCCCAAACAACAATCGTTCCATTATCATATGCGGCGGCCAGTTGCCGACCGTCCGGACTGAACGCAACATCATTCACCTTATATTCAGGGCCTTCAAGAACCAGTTGTTGCTGGCCGTTTCCAGAATTCCAAATTCTTACTGTTTCATCGCTGCTGGCAGTTGCCAACTGGGTGCCATCCGCGCTGAAGGCGACGCTGTTAACATCGTTTACATGACCGTTGAGTACCATTCTAGGATAGTTGTCGTCAGTTTCCGTCGCGGATTCAGTCGCTACGTTGAATGAAGTTGTCATTCCCACATCTGGCCTATCTGTCAATATGGAATCTGGCTTGGACTCGATTTCCTCTGGAAGTGGACTACCGTCCCAGACCATGATTGAATCGGAACGTTCAACAAGAAGTCTGGTTCCATCTGGGCTGAAGTTAATGCCCCACCCCACCGAGGGCTCACCTGCTTGAGGTGACATGTTGAGTGCCGCCATTTCTCGGCCACTTTCCACGTCGATCAATCTGATATCCGGAAATTCGATTGCGGCGATTCGCTTTCCATCGGGGCTTATTGTCGCGCTACCACGATGGGCCGGAAGTTTTCGGTAGGTTTCGCCACTTTGGGTGTCCCAAAGGCTCGGTCCACTTGTGAGTAGAATACGCCCGTTTTTTGTGAGTCCAAGTATACTCGAGCCATGTCTTCGGCCACCGGGATTCAGGATCTCCGACTGGGTGCCGATATCCCAAACCTTAACGCCATGCGATCCACTGATACTCGTGCTGTATAATCTGTCACCGTCGGGACTGAATTTCAGGTTCTCAACGGTAAATTCATGCGCTTCCCATTGACCAATCACTTTATCAGTTTCGTAATTCCACAGGTGAATATTCTTATAGTCCCCGACTGCAATTACAGGAACTGTCGGACTGAAGGCAAGACAGCCCGAGGCCATGCTTAGGCCGTCGAGTGATCTGACCAACTCACCCGATGAAGAATCCAATATCCGTACAGTCTTGTCCTTGGATGCAACCGCCAGGAGTGTTTCGGCTGCGTTCATCTGCACGCATATGACGAAAGAGTCACTGACGTCGATTGTTTGAAGCTGGATACCGTTGTCCGAATCCCACGAAACAACTTTACCGTCAATTGTGCCCGCAATAATTCTTCTCCCGTCCAAAGAAAACAGGCTATCACTTGTTTTTCGCGAAGGCAATTTGATAATTAGTGGCTGACGCGATTCGCAGGTGTCGAATCGCAAGAGGGTGCCGTCAGGACTCCCAATCACAAGCCACTCACCTCCGGGCGCCGTTGCGATACAAGAGACCATTTTATCGGTGTGAGATAATACCCGCTCGGGCAAACGAGTTTCTGGATTCCAAAGCCGCAACGTTCCATCCGCACCAGCACTAACAATTCGATGAGGCACCGATGTCACTGCTAAACCGGTTACGCTATCAGTATGCCCATAAAACACCTGCCTACACTCTCGTGTTTTCAGATCCCACAACCGGATAGTTCCGTCGTAATGGCTGGTAACCAACTCGCGATCTGACAGGAATGCCAGATCACTTGAAAAATTCTCCTGCGTATGCAGACATTCACCCGACTCTCGGTCCCAGAGTTGAAGCTTACGTCCGGCGCTCGCAACCAACGTGCCATCTGGGCTCGTTTTTATAGCACGGATGCCGTCGCCCTCCGTTGTCAGTGTCTTAAGTTCTTTCTGTAGTGCGACATCCCAAAGTTTCAGTTGTCCATCGAGCCCTCCGCTAGTGATTACGCTGCCGTCAGCACTATATTCGAGGCTCATTACGGACTTTTTGTGACCATACAGGACACCGCATGGCAGGCCTGTTTGAACATCCAGCAACCGAATTGGTCCGTTGCCCCCAACTGCAATTTTGGTGCTATCGGGGCTGAATGCGACGGCATTGATGTTGCCGCCGTCCACACGCACTGAATGGAGAATCGTTCCGTCGTTCGCATCTCGAATCGTTAGCGACTCGCGACTTTCTTTGCCGAGGATGTAGGAAACGTGAGAATGTCCTGTGGCGACCCACCGTCCATTGGGGCTTACCGCAATTGAGAGAGGCGCTGCGCCGCGACCCAAATTGGTTGAATTGGCCTGGAAGAGCCGTGTAAGCGTCCCATATTCCCAGCCTCGAAGCGCTTTCGGACTCTCTGCTAAGCGGAGCCTGGCATTTTTCGCACTACCAGATTTCCATTCTCTCAATGCGGCTTCCAGACTGAGCACATAGAGTTGGCCCTGGGACTCTTCGAAAAGTAGATTCGTCTTTGTGAGAAGTTCGTCTGTCTCCCTCTTAGCGAGTTCGATCTTTCCTTTCGCCGTTAACGTCTCAATTGTCTGCCGTTGTGATTGAACCGCGAAATAGATTGAGAGGGCGGTCCCTGTCGAAATCGAAACGAAGGTCAGCAGTAGCAGACTCGAAACCGCGCGGTGTCGACGGACCCATTTTGCGGTGCGGCCGATGTAGCCAATCGGCCGTGCGGCGATCGGGTGGCCGGCAAGGAACGCATACAGATCTTCTGCCAACAGCATGGCCGTGCCATACCGCTCGTGCCGTTCTTTGCTCAGGCATTTTAGACAAATCGTTTCGAGGTCGCGGGGAAGGCTTGGGTTCAGCACGCGAGGCGAGACAGGCTCCTTTTCGATAACTTGTTTGATGGTGTCGGCCTGAGACTCGCCAACAAACGGTGCGCGGGTAGTCACGAGCGCGTATAGCACCGCCCCTAGCGCGTAGATATCTGCCGATGGACCCACCAGCTTACTCTTGCCCTCGGCCTGCTCAGGTGACATGTAACCAGCAGTCCCTAAAATTTGACCAGTATGTGTTAAGTTTAACGCCACGGAGTCTTCGTCGGGCCACATTCTTTTCGCGAGGCCAAAGTCGGTAATTCGGGGCAAGCCGGTAGCCGTTAGCAGTACATTGGCTGGCTTGAGGTCCCGATGAACAATCCCCTCAGAATGCGCATAGTGGGTTGCTTCGGCCATTTGTCTGACCAACTCCGCCGCGCGTCGTACCGCAACGGGTTCATCGCGATGCAGTTTCGACAGACTGCCGCCAGCAACGTAATCCATCGAATAGAAATGCTGACCAGCTTGGATACCGACCTCATGAACAGAAACGATACCGGGATGATCAAGTTTCGCCGCAGCTCGGGCTTCCGCCTGAAACATCTTGACGACGTTTTCGGTTGCTAGCTCACCAGATCGAATCATCTTCAGGGCGACCAACTTTCTGAGTCTCACGTGTCGGGCTTTGTAGACAACGCCCATTCCTCCAGATCCAAGTTCCTCCAGAATCTCGTACGCCCCAAAGTACCGGACGACCGTTCCCGCCATTGGCTTAGAGTGCTGCGCTTTTCCGGTCGTCACTGTCGGCTCATCAGAATTTTCTTCGCTGTAGGAGCGTCCTGATTGCCGAAACATGCCGAGGTCTGCGAAGAACTCACTTAGTTCCTGCTGAAAATTCGAATACTGTGCAATGAAGTGATCCTGATCTGGGGCCTTGCCGTTTTCAGCGGAGCGATAGTACTCCGCGATGATCGCATCAAGTTGTCGCTCGCGTTCACTCTCATCTTGATCAGTATCTTGCATCGTTAATTCTCCTCTCGCAAATGCTCACGCAGCTTCTTCAAGCCTCGTCGCAATAATCCTGCCACGGCCTCCTCAGTCCGTTCGAGGTGCTGAGCGATTTCGGCGACTGACCATTCGTGAAAATGTTTTAAAACCACAGCCGACCGTTCGTCGTCGAGCAGTTTTAGCAATGCACCGGCCAGTTGCTCAGAACGCTCCTGCTTCATCAGCTTCATGCTGGGGGATGTTTGATCGGCGACCAACTGGTGATGAAGAAGAGCCGAAGACTTTTCCAGCCGATCCTGCAGCGAAACTTCACGACCAGCGGCGCGTTTGTGTGTTCCATAGCGTCTTGCGACAGTGAGCAGGTTGCGGGTCAGAATCATTTTTAGCCAAGCCCGCAATTCCAAGTCTTTCTTGCCACGAAAGTTAGCAAAGTCATGGTGGGCATCGAGCATCGTCTGTTGCACGATATCAGAGGCTCCTTCCTTGACTCGCAAACGCGGATTCAACTGCATGTCGGCAAGCATTTTCAGATAGTTGCGGTATTGCTCCAAATCAGGAAAACCATTTTCTTCGTCGCCGATAATCATGCACTTTCGCTCCCTATGGGTAGTTTAAGTAAAACCTAGTGGTCGCGGCGTGGAGTTTGGCGTGTACTCAATTCTGATTCCGGACCATTCAGCAAACTGCATATGTCCTTAGGCGACATCGTGGGCCGAATCGAGCGCGGCATTTTCGAAAGTTTTCCCGCGCTGAAATCTTTAATAGATTCGCAAAAAAACGCATCTTGCAGCGGTCGAGATGTAGCTGGCCGTAGCCTCAGGAAAGAGAGGCCACACCACTCCATCTTTCATGGCGAAAACGATGTTAGCAAACTTCCGATTGCATTGCCAAACGAATTTGATCGCAGGCACGCTCGCTCTGATGGCTCTTCTGTTGGTCCGGGAGGAGACCCTCGCCAACGAAGCGTTGACTTCTGCCGATAATCCGTGGATCACGACGGAGTGTTCTGCTCAGTCGTTGCAAGCTCAGATCCTCCACGATTCGCGGTGCCCGTATGAGCTGAATCGCCCCACAATTGTGATCACGCATGGGATGGGTGGGACAGCGGCAGGGGACCGGTTTCATCAATTGGCAGACGCAATTTGCAAAGCCTTGCCGGAGTGCAATGTGCTGATTATCGACTGGTCGAAGCAATCGCGGCGGACATGGCACGGGCTTCCAAACCCGCTCGCTGTGGCGCAAAACATAGATCCGGTATCATGGGAGGCATCCGAACTTCTGGTGTCTTTGCAGATCGATCCTACTCAGACGACTTTTATCGGTGAGAGCTTTGGCAATTGCGTCAATGCCCGAATCGCGGAGACAATCGGTGGATGCGGCCGAATCCTTGCGTTCAATCCTGCGAATGCGATGGGCGGATACGAGACGCCGGATCTTCGCGTCTGTTCCGACGTAGCGTGGTCATTTCAGACTTATTCGATGTTTGACACTCAGGATTCGATTGCAGACTTAGGCATCTTTCTTGAAACGCCCCCTGCTGCGACAGATCTTGATCAACACATTGCCGGAGTGTCATGGCTTGCGGAACGAGTGAGGTCCGGCGATCTTGCCTGGTTGCTAACAACTCACAGCATTCTCGCGACAGAATCGGAACATTTCGACGCAGTCGGAACTCTATCGGGAGAACTGCTTCACCAAAACGCACCGCGAAAAAGACCAGCCCCCGTCCAAGTAAATAGTCGCCCAGCAGAGGTCATGCTTGCGGCGACTGCACAAAGTGGGATCCAGGACTGATTTACATCGAAACTTGCTGACCGGTTCTCACCCGCAAACTGAGCGTAAGGCAAGTCGTCTGCCATCACCACGGCAATGGAGATTTTGCCGCATGCCAAACCAAACGTCCCACTTCGACCTGACTACGGATACTCCGCATTAATACGGCCGTACTCGAACCTGCTGGTGACCGAGCCGAACGGTGCGAGTAGATGGTCTCGACCAGTGACAGTAACTCTCGCTTGTCCGCTGCTGGGGTCGCGGTAGTTAGTCAGGAAGGAGCGAGGGCCGACGTGACATAGCCAACCTCTCGTGCGGGGTTTCCGGGAAAGTTCCCGAAAAATCGACTTGGAAAGAATGCTCTGCCGAACATCGACAGGTAACGTTTTATCAACGAATCACGGACTGAAATGGAATGAGGGCGCTGGGGTTCGAACCCAGGACCAACAGATTAAAAGGAGGGACTCAGGAGCGGCAAAAGACAACTTTTCTTCATAGATTTTTTGGTCGCGTTTGCGGATTGTCAGTTTTTCGGTTTAGCATAAAAAACGTTGGCAAAAATCGCCTTGCTTCGGCCTATCTGGTTGGTTCTTCTTGGATTTTAGTGGCAAGGGTGAGGTTCGATTTCGGTCTTTCGACCTCGGAACAGGGCGGTGGATTTTTGCAGGCATCCGCTCCTGCGTCCAATGATTTGGCAGCAGACGTT
>Ga0105052_10002281_pt1 | contig 23821 bp, 18 predicted proteins | sample FRY03_FD_78094 | JGI IMG/M metagenome (GOLD analysis project Ga0105052, IMG submission 78094) | Freshwater microbial communities from Lake Fryxell liftoff mats and glacier meltwater in Antarctica - FRY-03 | ecosystem: Environmental > Aquatic > Freshwater > Ice > Glacier meltwater ... | reverse complement strand
CGCAGAATTTTGCGACGATTTTTGGAAGCCTCCACTCCAGGCTCCGCAGTCCACTCCGCTACGCTCCGTGGCCTGCTCCGCCTTCCGTTCCAGCTTCCAAAAATCGCATCCTGCCCCCAAAATCCACGCTTCAGTCTTGCCCCACTCCTCCCATCGCAGTACACCTTTACCGCCCCCCACACCATAACCTAATTTAGCCCCTCAGTGGCCGGACTTTCGGGTCCACCCCAGAGGGCCAGGGGCCTCGATCGGCTTGAAGGTGGCGTCAATGCCGAACGGGGGGGTTGAGGGCTGGGATGTTGACCAGACGGGAAGAGGACTGCCGTGTGGTTTATGGTGAGGTGGGAATTCCTCCAACCATGGCATTCAGCCGTTGTTGCTGCATTTGGTCCGGCACTGCAAAACCGTGTTCCCACAAACGCACCGTTTTCGCGATGACGCCGAGCTTTTTCCCGAGCGCGTATTGACTGAGCCCTTGAACACGTCTCACCATGAGGACGAGATCGGCCGTTCTGCCGCCATTCGGCGGCGCCGGGTAGTAGCCGAGGAAGTCGATGATCCGTTTCCAAAAGCCGACGGGCGGCTCGGTTTCGTCGCGTTCCCAGCGGTCGTAGACCTCGCGGAGGACGCCTATTTGGGCGGCGGCTTGGCGCTGGGTCTGGCCGGCCAGGAGACGCCGATTTCGCAGGTGAGCACCCAAGGAAGTGGGTTTTTGGAGGAGATTTCTACGCTGTAAATGGCGTGTTGTGAGTGCTTTACGGTCGATGTGGAGCCCAAAATCGCAAAATGGCAAAGTAGGAGGACGCGTGAGGAACTGGAATATCGCGCCTTCAAGGTGGAGCAGCAGGCCGACAAGGAATTGCGCAATCTGATGCAGGTGCTGGATCTCGACGAAGACCGCCAGGACCGGGTGTTTGCCGCGCTGGCCCGCAGGTCGGAGTATTTCCATCCGGACTTGCAGCCGCAGAGCGCGGCGGGCGGAATGATCGGGCCGGTCTCCTCCCGGTCCGGCCCCAGCGCGCCCGGAGCGGCACCTGCGGGAACCGAGGGGCGGGGGGACGCCGGGACTCCGAGCGAGTCTCAGCCCTCCACCGGTCCCACCACGGCGACGGACCCGGTGTTCGCCGAATTGACGCCCCAGGAGGCGGATGTGTATGCGCGTTACACCTCGGAGCGCGAGGCGTTCTGGGCCGGGGTGGTCGAAGACATCGAAAGGGAAATCAACACGGCGCCCTAGCTCGCCGATTTGCCTTTCCATTCGCCGAACTTGGCGCCTTCGGTGATCCACTTTTTCAGCAGTTCCTTTTCTTCATCGGTCAGGGGATCGGCCTTGCCCTCGGGCGGCATGGCGGCGTCATCGGACGCGGGCAGCGTGGTCACGCGGTAGAGCTCGCTTTCGTCCGGCTTGCCGGCGACGAGCGTCTTTTCTTTGGCCTCTTTGCCGCCCTTGGTCAGGCCGGCGGCCGAATCCATGACCAGCCCCGACTTCGGTTTTTTCACCTTGCCCGCCGCATCGGTGTGCTCGGTGGCGTGGCACTTGATGCACTTGGCCTCAAAGATGGGCAGGATGGCTTTTTCGAAATTCACCGGTTCCTCGGCTCGCGCAGGAGCGGTGAGAAGGGTGACGGTGGCGACGGAGGTAAGGATGGATTGGATGTTCATGGGGTGAATGGATGCAGAATCCGCTGGGCATATACGCATAAGCCTTGGCAAGGCAGGTGGAAACTTCCAGGTTTTTTTCGGGTCCGCGGGCCGCTGCCGATCAGGCAGGTCTCGTGCCAGCGGGCATGCTCAACGCCTTAAAACCGCCAGACCACACAGGTGAGGACCGAAAAATCGGGGCTGGTGGAGGTGAGGCCCACGCCCGCCCCCAGCTTGAGCGCGAGGCGGTGGGTGGGTGGGGCACACTTGGCTGGCGCGATGCTCATCAGAGGCCCCTCCGTGCAGACTTGCTGGGGCACCCACTCTGTCAGGAGAAGCCACAGTTTTTTGACCGCCCGAACCACCAGGCAGGCTGCGCGGCGGAGCGCTCCGATGAGATTTGCCCGGTGGGCAAAGGGGGGGAGAATCGACTCAGCCTGCCGCCCGTTCGAGAACCGGGCAGGTGAGTGACCCGTTTCATACTGTAAGTAGATTGCAGCAGGCCGCGGCCAAACGCAAGCGAAAGCGGGATGGCGAGGGACGTTTGCCCCGGATTCCAGATGTGGTAGGGGTTGAGGCATGACCCGTTGTTTCCTGGTTTTCATCACCCTTGTGGCCGCCGTGGGCGCGGCGTTTTCTGGCGCCTCCGCGGACCCGGCGGGTTTTCGCCTCGCCCCCGCGACCACGCAGGTCGTGGTCGGGATCGCCGAGGGATGGGGCAGCACCTCCGTGAAGCTGCAGCGCTGGGAGCGGAAGGCCGGCGGAGCCTGGCGGCAGGCGGGAACCCCGTGGGAAGGTCGTCTGGGAGGCGCGGGGCTGGTCTGGGGCCGCGGACTCAATCCGGTGCCGTCCGGGGCGGTCCTCAAGGTGGAGGGCGACAAACGAGCGCCGGCGGGCGTTTTCGGGCTGGGCACCGCCTGCGGGTATGATCGCGAAATCGTCCGGCATCCTGCGATGCCTTATTTCCAAGTGACCTCGCGCGACCTATGGGTCGAGGACGCCGCCTCGCCGCACTACAACCAGCGGCTTCGGCTCGATCGCGAACCCCGCACCGCCTGGGAGAAGAAGGCGCAGATGCGCCAGGGCGACTACGCGCATTCACTGAAGCTCTTCATCCAGCACAACGCCCCGCCGCGGGTGGTGCCGAGGGGCGGGAGCAGCATCTTTTTTCATATCTGGCGCGCGGGCGGAGCCAAGGCCAGCGTCGGCTGCACGACCATGAGCGACGCAAAACTGCGGGAAATGATCGCGTGGCTCGATCCCCGGCAGCTGCCGGTCTACGTGCTGCTGCCGCGCGCCGAGTATGAAGCGCGCTCCGCGGCGTGGGACCTGCCCCGCTAACGCAGCACGACATTCCGATGTCGAGATTGCGGGGTAGGCCCGACCGCCGCCGCGCCTGCCCGCAGTCAGCCATTGCAGTCCGCGCGAGGATCAGGCCAGCCGTGGGTGCGGACGCCACTCGCACCAGTCGTAGGCCTGCAGCCCAGTGAACTGTTTCTTGTAGTCGTAGTGCGACGGCTGGGCGTAGGCATAGCCGGGATAATAGTAGCGGCAGCCGCGCTCCCGGGCCCAGGTCATTTCGGCCAGCATGGTGGCGATGCCGAGGCTGCGAGGTTCCTCCGCGGGATCGAAGAATCCGTAGATGCTGCTGACTGCCGAGGCCCCCACGTCCATGTAACTGGCAGCCATCAGGCGGTCGCCCGCATAGAGTCCGACCTCCAGATTCAGGCACGGTCCGACGGTGGGTTCAGTCCCCAGAAAGTCTTCCAGGGATTCCGGCACATTTTCGACGAACCGCTGCTTGTGGCGCTGGAACAGGTCGCGCCGGGTGTCGTCGATGCGGGTCGGCTGCACCCGTACGGCGAGATCGGCGTTTTTGCGGTGGACGCGTCGCTGGCTTTTGGAGGCCTGAAAGTGGGCGAGATCGATCCGCAGCGGGCGCACATCCATCAAGTGTCCGCCGTGCTGGGCTTGCGCGTATCGGTAAAAAAGCGGTCCAAAATGCCGCCAGCCTTCGGACCAGAGACGGTCCATTTCCGCAGGCGGCACCTGCCAGGCGATGAATCCCTCGTCCTTGACCGGCGTCACGCGACCATCATCCGCGAAAACCGCCGCGCGTCGAGGGACGAATTGTGTCGGGGGCCGGGAATGCTGGGAGCTTCAGCTGCGGGCCGCCGGCCCGCGCCGCCCGGGTTGCCACCCACCGGGCGGCAACCCAGGCAAGGGACGCGGCGCGTCAGGCGAGCATGCCAGTGACGACGTGGCCGTGCACATCGGTGAGGCGGAAATCGCGTCCCTGGAAGCGGTAAGTGAGCCGCTCGTGGTCGAAGCCGAGCAGGTGCAACAGGGTGGCGTGGAGGTCGTGCACGTGCACGGGATCCTGCACCGGATTGAAGCCGAAGTCGTCGGTGGCGCCGTGGATGTGACCGGCGCGGATGCCGCCTCCGGCCAACCACATCGAAAACGCGCGGTTGTGGTGGTCCCGCCCGTCGGTGCCGCCTTGAGCCATCGGAGTGCGGCCGAATTCGCCGCCCCAAATGACCACGGTGTCGTCGAGCAGGCCGAGGCGTTTGAGGTCCATGACCAAGGCGGCGGATGCCTTGTCGGTGTCCTCGCAGTTTTTGCGGTGGCCGTTGGTCAGGTCGCCGTGCTGGTCCCAGGCCTCGTGAAAGAGCTGGGTGAAGCGCACTCCGCGCTCGGCCAGGCGGCGGGCGAGCAGGCAGTTGCGGGCGAAGGTCGATTCCCGCACGTCCTTGATGCCGTACATTTCCAGGACCTCCGGCGGCTCCTGCGACAGGTCCATCAATTCGGGTGCGCTGGTCTGCAGCCGGTAGGCCATCTCGTAACTTTGGACCCGGGCGGTGATCTCGGGGTCGCCCTGCTCCGCGGCGTTCAACTCGTTGAGCTGCCGTAGGGCGTCGAGCGAGGTGCGCTGGGTCGCGGCGGTGATCCCGGGAGGGTTGGTCAGGTAGAGCACGGGATCGCCGGTCGCCCGGAACGGGGTGCCGGCATACATCGTGGGCAGGAAGCCGGCGCTCCAATTCGCGGCACCACCGCTTGTGCCCTTGGCGCTGCTGAGCACCACGTAGCCGGGCAGGTCGGCCCCTTCGGTGCCCAGGCCGTAGACCGACCAGGCCCCAAAGCTCGGGCGACCAAAAATCTGTGAGCCTGAATTCATCAGGATCTGCGCGGGGGCGTGGTTGACCGCATCGGTCTGCATCGAGCGCACTAGGCAGATGTCATCGGCGATCTTTGCGAGGTGCGGCAGGGTTTCGCTCAACTCCATGCCGCACTGGCCGGCCTTGTGGAAGGCGTACTTGGGGCCGAGCAGGGCCGAATTCGGCTTGATGAAGGCGGCCCGGTAGCCCTGAAGCAGCTCAGCCGGGGGCAGTTGGCCGTTGCGCCTGACGAGTTCGGGTTTCGGATCGAACAACTCGAGGTGGCTGGGTGCGCCCGCCTGGAAGATGAAAATGACCCGTTTGGCCTTGGGCGGGAAATGCGGCTGGCGGGGGGCGAAGGGGCTGGGCCCGGCGGTCGCGGCCCGGGCGTCGTCGCGCAGGAGCGAGCTGAGCGCGATACCGGCCAGGCCCATCCCGCAGTCGCGGAAGAACCAGCGCCGGGTCAGCGAGGATGGCGAAACGGCTGGATGCCGGGACGGCGGGCCGGGGACGCGTGCGGAGCGGGGGGCGTGGAGCGGGTGCATGGCGGAAGCGTGGGGCGTGGGGCGTGGGGCGTGGGGCGTGGGGCGGCGGTGGGGCGGCGGTGGCGGCCGGGGCGTGGGTCCGGCGGGCGTTTTTCAGTTTTTAGTCAGGGTTTCATCGAGGTTGAGCAGGACCCGGGCGGCGAGGGTCCAGGCGGCGGCCTCGGCGGGGGTGACGCCGGCGGGCAGGGCGGGCGGGGGCCCGGTCGTGCCGGTGGTGATGAGCTCGGCACCGAGCGACCCGGCGTCGAGTTGGCGGCGGTATTCCGCGACCATGGCGAGGAGCGTGTCGCGTTCGTGGTCGTGCGGGGCGCGGGCGGTGACGAGGCGAAACCCATGGCTGGCCCGGGCGGCGTCTGCGGCGGGCGCATCGCGCAGGATGCGCAGGGCGAGGGCGCGGGCAGCTTCGGTGAAGACGGTTTCGTTCAGGCCGGTGAGGGCGGCCAGGGCGGTGTTCGAGCGCGGGCGGCGGGCGCAGGAGACGTCCCCGGGGGGTGCGTCGAAGGACGAGAGCACGGGGTCGGGCATCGAGCGCCGGCGGAAGACATAAAGTGCGCGGCGGTAGCGGTCGGGGCCTTCCGCCACCGGCCAGGGGATGCTGGAAAAATTGAAATTGAGCAGATTTTCCGGCACGGGCGGGTAAATGCTCGGGCCACCCACCCCGGTGGTGAGCAGGCCGGCGGAAGCGAGGGTGAGATCGCGGATGCTCTCGGCCTCCAGTCGGAAGCGCGGGCCGCGCGCCAGCAGTTCGTTTTTGGGGTCGTATTCAATCGCTGCCGGCGTGGCGCGCGAGTCCTGCTGGTAGGTCGCGCTGGTCAGGATGGTGCGGATCAGCTGTTTGTGCGACCACCCGCGTTCCATGAATTCCACGGCCAGCCAGTCGAGCACCTCTGCATGCGCCGGCGCCGGGGCGCGGGTGCCGAAATCTTCGGAGGTCTCAACCAGTCCGATGCCGAAGATCGACTGCCAGACGCGGTTGACGGCGACCCGGGCGGTCAGCGGCGATCGTTTATCCACCAGCCACCGGGCGAAGCCCAGGCGGTTCCGCGGCGCTTCCTCCGGCAGCGGATGGAGGAAGGCGGGCACGTGCGGCGCGATGGGCCGGGACGGCTTATCCCAGGCTCCCCGCTCGAGCAGGCGGGTGGTGCGCTCGAGGCCGGGGGCAAGTCGGGCCAGATGCAGCACCGAAGTGCGGGGCTGCGGCCACTGCGCATACAGGGCCTCCACTTCGGCGGTGAAGGGGGCGAGCGAGGGCTCGCTCCGCCTCCAGGCGGCCAGCAGGGCGGCCCGCTGGTCCGGCGTGCGCCGGGCATGGTCGAGGGCGAGCGCTTCGCTCAGGCCGATGGCCACGGGATTGGGCGCGGTGGTCAGCGAGAGTCGGAAGCGGCCGATCATCATGGTCTCGTCGCCGTTGTTGTCGCCGCTGTGGAAGTTTTTTATTTTCACCCGCAGCTGGGTGCCGGCTGGCCGGGTGAGGGGGCCGGTGAACTGAACCACCGCCGCCGAGTCGGCGTTGCGCCGCCCCGGCCCGCGATCAGCCCGCCAGGCGGTCAGGTCGCTGCCATCGATGAGGAATGCGACCGGGCCGCGGGTGCGCTGCTGGTCCTTGTCGGAGCTGGGGTCGGCCCACTCGGCCTCCAGCGGGCCCTCCGCTTCGGAAAAGTCGGCGGTGGCCGCGGCCAGTCCGGCCTTTTCCCAGGCCTCCGCGCCCGGAGCCCGTGACTCGACGCTCATTTCGGTCAGCGCCCAGGTCCCGTACCGGCTGCGGCCGGGACCGCGGAAGGGCAGATCGTCGTGGGTCAACACCTCCAACCTCAGCCCGGTCACTCCGAGCAGCGGAGTCTCCGCGAGGGTGAAGATCATTTCGTCCCGGGTCGTGCGGTGGCCCAGCGTGAGGACCGAGTGGTCCGGAAGCGCGACCGGGTGGTTCAGCCCGCTGAGGGCGAGGGAGTCCTCCACGGACAGCGGGGTCCACGGGGTGGCGGCGATGGCGGCGCGCTGCGCCTTTTCCCAGGAGGCGTAGCGGCCGAACCAGTCCGGGTTCGCCGCCTGGACGCGGGCTTCCTGGAACGCGACCTCCTCATGCAGGCGGCTGATGGCGGCCAAGCCGGCGACGTCATGCACCCATGACTGGGCGTCTGCCGCCTCGTTGATGAACGAATACAGTCCAAAGTATTCGTCGTGCGTGAGCGGGTCGAACTTGTGGGTGTGGCACTGCGCGCACTGCAGGGTCAAGCCGAGGACGGATTTACCCAGGGCGTCCATGCGGTCGAACATGCCTTCGGTGCGGAACTGCTCGGGGACCACTGCCCCTTCTTCATTGACCAGGCCGTTGGCCAGAAAGCCGGTGGCGATCATCGAGTCCTGGCTGGCCCCGGGGCGCAGGTCGCCCGCGACCTGGTCGAGGACGAACTGGTCGTACGGCAGGTCGCGGTTCAGTGCGTCGATGACCCAGTCGCGCCACGCCCACTGGTCGCGGGCAAAGTCCTTTTCGTAACCGTTGCTGTCGGCATACCGGGCGGCGTCGAGCCATGGCCGCGCCCACTTTTCCCCGAAGGCCGGCTGGGCGAGCAGTTCGTCCACCAGCGCGTCCACGGCGGCGGCGCGGTCGGTCGCCGCGACTGCGGCGAACGCGCTCACCTGCTCCGGGGTGGGGGGCAGGCCGGTGACGTCCAAGTGCAGGCGGCGGGCCAGCGTCGCTGGTGGCGCGGGCGGAGCCGAGGAGAGGTTTTCTTTGGAAAGCCGGGCGCGGACGAGGGCGTCGATCGGATGCGTGCTGGCCGCCGCCTCCCGGCCGGACGCGGGCAGGACGGGTCGGACCGGCGGGGCGAAGCTCCAGTGTCCGGCATAGACTCCCCCGGAATCGACCCAGCGCCGCAGGGTGTCGATCTGCTCCGGACTCAGGGGTTTTTTGTCCTCGGGCGGGGGCATGACCTCGTCCTGGTCGTGGGTAAGCACGCGTCGCAGCAGTTCGCCGGCGTCGGGCTGGCCAGCGGCCAGGGCCGATTCGCCGGATTTGCCGCCCTTGAGCGCGCCTTCCCGAGTGTCGAGCCGCAGTCCGCCCTTGCGCGCGGCCTCATCGGGTCCGTGGCAATGGAAGCAATGGCCGCTGAGGATCGGCTGCACTTCGCGGGAAAAATCCGGCGCGACCGGAGCGGTCGCCCCGCGGACGGGCAGCAGCGCGGCCAGCGCGGACGCCAGCGCCAGGACGCGCCGAAAACCAGCTATCGGACCCGGGGGGGCGATCGCGCGAAAAGAGGAACACGAAGATGAATTGAGCATTGGCGTGAGGAACTTAGAATCATTTTCGCCGAAAAGCATGCCGATGCGCCCCTTATCCCGGCTTCGGCTTTTCCACTCCCGGCGCGGGGCGGTCCGCCCTTTTCCTTGACGCAGGGGGCGGTCCGCGATGATCAGAGGAAACGAAGAATGGCTTTTTCACCCGACATCGCGCTTCAATACCTGGACCGGGCCCGTGCGCGCGGGCAGCTGGCCCATGCCTACATCGTGAGCGGCCTGAACTCCGAGGCGCGGCTGGCCTTCGCCGGGGAGCTGGCGCGCCGGCTCAACGGGTCCGAGGCACCCGGCCTCGAGGCCATGGCCGCCGAGGGCGTGCATGTGGTCGAGGCCCAGTCGAAGAGCCGCGCCATCGTGGTCGATCAGATCCGCGCCCTGGAGCACGTCATCCATCAGCGCGCGAGACAGGGGCGGCATAAAATCGGGGTGATCGTGGAGGCGGACCGCATGAACCCGCAGGCGACCAACGCCTTTCTCAAAACCCTGGAGGAGCCGCCGCCGGATTCCCTGCTGCTGCTGCTGACCGGATCGCCATCGCAGTTGCTGGAGACGGTGCTGTCCCGCTGCCTGCGCATCACCTTGAGCGAACCGGAAGGGGAGGCGGCCGTGCTCTCGGACGGTCAGGCCCGCCTGGCCGAGGCGCTGGCCGCGCACTTTGCCAAGCCGCCCACCCCGGCCCGGGCGCTCGCCTTGGTCCGCGTCTACGCCGCCGTGCTGGCGGAGGAAAAGGCCGCGATGGCCGAGGCCTGCGCGACGGAATACAAGCGGGAGGCCGCGCACTACGACCGGAAAACCGACGCCGCCGCCTGGCTGCGCCAGCGCGAGGAGTATTACGAGGCCCTGGCCCAGGCCCGCTATCTGGAAGCGCGCAGCCGCGCCCTGGGCCTGGTGATCCTGTGGCTCGGCGATCTGATCCGCCGCCGGAGCGGGCATCCCCGCCTGGCCTTTCCCCAGTACGAAACGCTGATCACTCAGGCGGCCTCCACCCTGCCGCTGGAGGACTGGCTGCGCCGCATGGCCTGCCTCGAGGACCTGCGCCGGTCCTATGAGACCAATGTCAACGAGGCTCTCGCGACCGAACTGGCCTTCCTCGGTGCCTTGGGCTGAGCGGGCACCGCGGGTGGCCGCGGGCCGCCGAAGCGCGGTCGGGAAGGCTAGGCTATCCGCAGACGAGCGGGGTCGTCCGGCTGAGCGTGCGTTGGTAGCCGCCCCAGGATTTCCAGAGATCGACGGTGGCCGCGAGCGGGAGCATCCGGCGGGCACCGCAGATGACGGCCCCGATGGGGTCGGCCACCACGCGGGTGTCGATGGCGCTTTCCGCAGCGACGGCTTCCCGCAGGCCGGGCAGCAGCGCCCCGCCGCCGGTGAGGAAAATGCCGTCCTCGATGACTTCGGCTCCGGTAGGGTCGGGCATTTCCAGCAGCAACGATTTCATCGGGGCGAGCATGCGGTCGACGACGGGCCGGAGCGCGGCCTGCAGGGTCGTGAGCATGAGGCGGGCGCGGGCGGGCTGGCCGGCGCGGACGCCGTGGCAGGCGGCCTCGCCGGTGCTGGTCAGTCCGATGGTGCGGAGCAGGCGATCAGCTTCGGCTTCAGCGATGGAGATTCCGGTGTGGTTGACCACGAAGCGCTGCAGGGAGCGGCGCAAGTCGCTGCAGCCCACCCGTTCGGCCAGGGAATGGATGATTTTCCCGTCGCGGATGACGGCGCAGTCGGTGACTCCGTCTCCGAAGTCGATGAGAAACTTGGCGTAGGGCGAGCTGATGTCGATGCCGGATCCGACGGCGGCGGCCAGGGGTTCGGGGACCACGATGACCGAGGTGGCTCCCGCCTCCAGGACGCAGGACCGGACCATGCTGCGTTCCAGGGCGGAGACATCGGTGGGCGCGCAGGCGAGCACGCGCAGCCGGCCGAGTCCGGCGCGCCGGCGCGATTTGATCATCGGCCGGAGAAGTTCCGCGGCGGCGCGGATGCTCACAATCACGCCGCGATCAAGCGCGCGGATGTTGCGCGAGATGGATGGGCGCAGACTGATGCCGGACCGGGCGCCGGCCACCCTGGTGGTGGCGGTGCCAAGATCGATGGCAAGGTCGCCCTTTTCGAAAACAGCCATGAGCGGTCAACATGCAGGGGCCGGAGTGAAAGCGCAACTCTTTGCCCACCGGCACCGCCCGCGTCCGCGCGGCCGGTTAGGGCCCGGGCCGGAGGAAGAAACCGCTTTCCGCGACCCGCCGTCCATTGATCTGAAGTTCGACCCGGTGTTCGCCGGGGTGGTGTTTGCGGGTGGTGAAGTCCCGGATGACCTGAGACTTGGCCAGATCAAGCGTGGCACCGGCCGGCAGGCCGGTTTCGGTCCATTTGAAGACCTTTTCGGCGCTGGCCCCGCTGGCTTTGATGTAATGGACGACGTAGTCGATAGCGAGGCGCTGGGGGCGGCCGGTGGTGGAGGTGACGGATGCGGTCAGGGTCAGGCGATCGCCGAGCGCGAGGCGAGGCGGCGCGGCGCGGAGGGTGGCGCGCACGGCGGCTTGACCGCCGAAACCGAAGAGCGTGAGTGCGCGGGGATGGCCGCGCTTGATCAGTGTGCGGCAGGCGTGTCGGGCGATCCAGCGCAGCGGCTCCCGGCCGAGGTCCCAGTCTTCCAAGCGCCGCAGGACGACTTCGGGATGGTCCTTGCTGATGTCGTTGAGGTGGTTCGCGACCGAGCGGCGGACGAACAGCGAGGCATCGCCCTTCAAGGCCTCAAGAATGGGCGCGGTGGGCGAGGGGTCGCGGACGAGCGCGGTGAGGTGCAGGCCCCAGGGCAGGCGCGGACGCGATCCTTCGCTGGCCAGGCGGCGCACCTTGTCGTCGGGATCCGCCGCCCAGGCCTGCAGGATCTTCAACGCGCGCGCCTGGTCGGCGAGCAGGAACGGCCGTACCGCGAACTCCGCCGAACCGAAGACCGTGAAGAAACGCAGCGCTTCCATCGAAAAATCGAAGTCCTCCAGGCCGAAGCGGGCGACGACGTCGGAGAGGAAGATGGCCACGAACTCATGCTGCAGTCTGGGCGCGAGCCGCTGCAGGATGCGTATTTTTTGGCGGTAGGAGCCGGGCAGGGCCTCGTGAGCCGCGAACGCGCACCGATGCAGCCGCTCCATCAGACTGCGCTCGACAAGGCCGTCGAGGACCGATTGAAGAAAGTGCGGGGCGCGGAAGGCCGCGGTGATCGCACTGAGCTCGCGGGCCACGGCGCGGTGGCGCGCTTCGTCGAACCAGTCTTTGAGCTGGGCGGGATGGGATTCGGAAGGCATGGGCGAGGCGGGGTGGCAGGGTGTCCTCGGTGATGCGGCGATGGGCCTCAACCGCCACTTTCCAGATTCTCCCTTCGGGGCCTCGGATTTGAGGCCATGGGCCTCCACCGCCTCTTCACGCTTCCTTCCTTCGGAGGCTTTATTAGAGTGGCATCGCCTGCAAACCGGACGCGAGTTCTGGCGCACCGGCGGGGTGAAGGAGTCATGGCCCACCCCCGTCGTGGCCACCCGCGGCGGCACGTCGGAACTGTTCATCGCCATGCAGCAAAAAATCATCGGGCTGGATCCCGCCACCGGTGAAGTGCTCTGGGAATGCGACAGCGGCATCCAGTGGTACATGTGCCCGACCACGGTCGTCGACCGCCTCCTGATTCGCTCGGACCAGGCGCTCTATTCGCTGAAAAAGATGAAATAAGCGCCGCCGGCGGGGCTCAGGTGTTTTTTGCTTCCGCCGCTGCTCCCACCGCGAGGACTATTTGTTCGAGCACTGCCGCCTCCATTTCCACAAGGTGGCTGCGCTCGGGGAAGCGGCCTTCTTTGACATCGGCAATGTATTCGCGAAAGGCGTCGAGGCGTTCTTGCTGGAGACGGCGGTGTTCCGCGGCGAAATTGCGGTAGGCCCTGGCGTGGCGAGGAGGGCGTTCGTCGTAGTCGCCGAGGATGTCATCGGAGAAGAGAAACTGGGTGTCGCAGCCATTGCCGGAGCCGAGCGACATGAGGATCATTTTCGTTCGGACCGAGAGCACGCGGGCGAGGGCCTGCGGCACGACTTCAAGTTCCGCGGCGTAGGCCCCGGCGCTTTCCAGTTCCTTCATGCGGCGGTGGAGTGCGGTGGCTTCCTCCACGGTGCGGCCGATCGCGCGGTAGCCGGTCCAGGTGACATGGCGCGGGACCAGGCCGAGATGTCCGACGACGGGAATGCCTTCGCGCGCCATCGCCTCGATCAGAAACGGGCTGGCCGAGCAGTAGACCGAGCTGGCTCCGGCCTCGAGAGCACGGAAGGCGACGCGGATCGCCTCCTCGGGCGAGGCCAGTCCGTGGGGCGTGGCGGCGGAAAAAAAGCTGTGGGGCGCGGCGGCGGCGAGCAGCGGCAGGCGCGCCTGCGCCTCCGGGCTGTCGTAGCTGCAGCTCATCAGATCGACTCCGGCCTCTTCCGCCGCGGCGGCTTCCTCCGGGGACTTGACGTGGATGTGGGTCAGGCACCGCTGGCCTTTGAGCTGCTGGAGATCGTAAACGGTGTATTTTTTCCGTGGGCGGAGCATCGGGGGAGGGGGCGGGGGCGGGCGGGGGCGGGCGGAGGATGGGGATTGGCTGCGGGACCTGGAGAGTGGGACAGAACCACCGCGGTGAGGGCAGCCGGGCCGGGCCGTCGCATTCCTAACCGGATGAGGATGCGCCGACAAACGAAAACGCCCTGGAGGAGGGAGGGAAAATGGCCGCAGCCGATGGCCGGTCGGATCGAGGCAAGGCTCCCCGTCGCGTCATGGCCGGAGCCCGGCCAGGGCCGCCGGCCCGCGCCATGGCGTTTGCACAAATGCCCGGGCCGGGGAGTCTGGAACGATGAAGATCCTTTTCTGGCGGCTTGTTTTGGCGGTGCCAGCCCTGGCGTGGGCGGCTACCGTCGCGGCGGACGAACCCGGAGCGGCAGCTGGCGCTCCGGTGCTGCCGAAACCGCTGGCACAGTGGAGCTTCGAGGACGAAGAGGGAGAGGTGGCGCGCGATGGCGCGGGAGGACACGAAGGAAGGATTGTCGGAGCGATCCCGGTGGCGGGGGTATCCGGAAAAGCGCTGCTCTTTGAACGGGCGCAGGCCCAGCACGTGGAGATCGGGTACGCGAAGGATTTCGACATCGGGACATTCACGGTCTCCGCGTGGGTGAAACTGACGCGGCCGCCGACGTTTTCCGGCATTCTGGGGACCCGTTTCGGCGGCGAGCACACCTTCGATCTCAAAGTGAACGCCGCGAAAGTCCACGGCGACATCGGCGACGGGCAGCAATGGCTGGAGACCGCCGTGAACTTTTACGAGAACGACACCGGATCAAACGGCCAGGGTGGCAAACTCTCGCTCGATCGCTGGTATCACATCGCCTGCGTTAGCGATGCCGCCGCGCAGGAATGCCGCCTGTATCTGGATGCCGATTTGAAAAAGACCATCGCCATCAAAGGCGCACCGAAACTGATGACGCCGGGGCAGACGATGCGCATCGGTGCCTCCTCGCCGACCGAATTCATGGACGGGGTCATCGATGAGGTGCAGATCTGGGGCGCAGCCCTGAGTGCGGACCAGGTCCGGGCCCTTCACTCAATGCGGCCGGAATGAAGCCGATGAGGAATTGGAGGAGGTCGAAGGAATCGAGGTCGAGAGCCTCCCGGATGTGGGCGGCGGGATCGAGCGCGGCCGGTTCGGCCTCGGGTGCGACGGTGGCGAGGCAGGCAAAGATGGCGGCTTTCAGTTCGGCATCGGTCAGCGGGACTCAGGGTGTTGGAACTGGCGGTTGAGGGCGTCGAGGAACCGGGCACCGGTGCGCCCATCGGTGGCGCGGTGGTCGCCGGCGAGAGTGGCGTGGAGGAACGGGCGCACGCCGAACCGGCCGTTTTCGGCCCACGGTTGCTCGGTGATACGGTCGAATCCGACGATGGCGACCTGCGGCGGGGGCGGGCTGTTCCAGATGCCGGTTACGTAGGAGATCGGGACCTCGGCGGTGCAGAGGCGCGCGACTGGACGATCAAGGTCGTAGAACCGCTGCTTCATGACGCGGGCGCTGCCGTAGTCGTTGAGCATCCAGCGGTCAGCGCAGAATGGCGGCGGCAGAGCATCCAACGCCGGCTTCTTCACCCCGGCCGCCTACGCCGCCCGCCGTGCTCTGAGGGCGCTCTCTCAGCCGTCGCCTGATCCCGCGGTGCCCTCGGCAGGCCCGGCGCATCCGCAATCCGGGTTATATGGGGTCCGTCGGACGCGGCCTAAGAGGTCAAGAAGAGAGGGTCCTGAATCCTCAATCATGGTTCCAGCTTTCATTCAGGCAACAGAACCCTTCTCCAGAAAAGTGCGCACGCACGCATAGCCTTCGTCAAAGCGAATCCTGTCATGCGTGAACTTGAGGCTGCGTTCTGCAATTTCGCAGATGCATTGAGCTTCCCGAAGAAGGATTCGCTTGCGCGTCCTCTTGTCCGTTAGACTTCCGATGGTGTGAAGCGCACCGAGTATCTTCAACATGATCGCAAGATTGCCTTCGGCACTTCCACGAATCTGGTCGAAGGATTCTGCAACGAGGCTCGCAAAGGTGGGGCCGATGGCGATGACCCTCATCTCACCTTCCTCATACAGGTGAGATGGTGGGATGTCGCATGCGGCCACCCGTGCTAGAATCGTCGTCAGGTAATCCACACATGTCACGGCCGTAGTGGTGTCGTTGATGCCGGGCGAGAGTGCTTTCAACGCCACATCCACTAGCTGCCGGATACCAAAGGCCACGTCCTGTTCCAGTGTGCGATGACGGCTGAGGCTGAAAGCGGCCTGCAGCGCGGCCGTTGTCTCGGTGTCCGGCGGATTCTCGCAACCAAGCGAAACCAGCGCGGTGTTCTGAACCACAAATTCGCCAATGCCGCGCTCCATCCGCACGACGGTTTTCTGTTCGCGCGCCAGGCGCAGGAGTGCGGCGCTATTCACACTCTGAATGTAACCGCTATCCCTGGCCAGCACGGTCTGCCACTTCCTCCCGGTCAGCAGGCGCGGCGGTGGGTCATCATCGGCTTCGTCCGGGCCGTGACCCAGTTGTTTTGGAAACAATCGGTCAATGGCTTGGACGGTTTCGTGAGCGACGGACGCAATGATACTGGAAGCCTGAATCGAAGAGGCGACGTGATGGATAAAGAAAATGAGAACGCCCACGCCACCGACCGCCAGCACGAAGCCGAAGAAAACCGCGAGGTTTGGAACAAAGGCACCCTCGTCCCCCCCACGAATGGTCCGCAACACAATCAAACAATAGGTAAAAATGCCGGAGCAGATTCCGAGCACAGCCTGCGTGAGCCGGCTGCTCATGAAGTTACGCAAGATGCGTGAGGTATATTGGCCCGAAGCCATCGCCAGCGCCACCAAGGTCATGGAGAACGTGACTCCCACGACCGACATCATCGAACCGGCAATCGTGGACAGCATCCCGCGCGCTCCCGCCGCTCCCGCCCCGAATAACCGCGGCCATTGAGCCAGCCATCGGTCACTCCCGGGGGAATCAGTCTCAATCAAGACAACCGCGAGCAGGACGCTGGCCGCGACAATGAGCGAAGGCAGGAACCAAAGGCTCGACCGCAAATTGCTCCAGAGAAGTCTGAGTTTGATCATATCTTCAGTTCTTATGGTCGGCGGTCAAATCGGCCTTGGCCGGGCGAACGCTGGTGGTGGCCCCCAGGAGATTCTCTCCCTCGCCCACCGGCTTGGCTTGACGGGCCTGCTCCTCAAGGATGCCGGCCTCGTTGGACAGCCCCGCTTCCGCCTTCGTGGAGACTGCGTCCAATCCTTGCGACGGCGGCAACTCGCCGGATGATTTAAACAATTCAGCTTCCTTCGACGCCTCCTGTTTCCCGTCAAGCAGCGTGACGGGAACGCCGCGCGGGAACACGACTTCTCGTGCTTCGTCCGGCATGCTGATGCCGTGTTGCTGAAAGGCGCGTTTTACGAGCCGGATTACGGAAGACCGCACCTTGAGCCAACTGTGCTCATGGCCATTGATCCAGAAGTAGATTCTTAAATTGACGGTCGCTTTCCCCAAGTCGTTCGCCAGCACCCAGGGCTCTGGCTCCTTCAAGACGGCCGGGTGATCGACCAGTACCTTCAGAGCGACCTCCTGGGCTTCATCAATCGCATCGTCGTAACCGATGCCGACGACGAAGTTCTCGCGCCGGTTGGGTGTGGCCGTGAAGTTTTGAAGGGTGCTCTTGTAAACCGTGGCGTTGGGGACTTGCACAAGATTGCCGTCGAGGGTCAGCAGCACAGTGGTGCGGATATTCAACTGCTGCACATAGCCGGTGACTCCGACGATTTCGATCAAATCTCCCGTTTCAAATGGGCGCTGGATGCTCAGGAAGATGCTGGCCAGGAAGTTCTCCGTAATGTCCCGGAAGGCGATGCCGACCGCCAGGCCGACCAGGCCGGTTCCGCCGACAATCGTCAAAGCCAGTTGGGTCAAACCGGAGACCCTCAGGACGATATAGGTGCCCGCAAGAAACACCATGACGCCCAAACCCCCCGCAAGCGCGCTCCGCAGCAGTTTCGCCCGGACTCGCCCGCCGAGAAAGTGTCGAGCGCTGCGGGTTGTTAACCATCCAGCCCCCGCCGACAAGGCCAGGATCAACAGCGCGACGACGAGGAACGGGAGGGAGCGAATGACGTCGTGCGACAGGCCCGACAGCCCGCTCCGCGCCCCGCGGAAGTCCCAAGGGGACGGCTGGGACACTTCGATCCGGTTGGCCACGGCGACCACGTCCTGGGTGTTGCGGGCCAAGTCGCCCGCCCACTTCTTGATCTCGTCACTCTCGGCCCGACCGCTGAGAAAAACAACGCCGTCCACAACCTGAACCTGCGGCGCGATAAACCAGCTGGTGGCATCCATGACGCTCTGGAGACGCTTGCGGATCTCCTCGTCGTGGGCGATTGGCTGCACGGCCACCTTTGCCGGCGCGAGCGAAAGCTCCTCTTCCATGGGAGCAGGTAGGTTCTGCGGCCCGATCGCGTCTCCCTGCGCCATGACTGGCGTAAGTAGCGCGCTCCACCAGAGGAGGCCGGTCAACGCTGCCCGCAAAACCGGGAATCGGCGGCAAGTTGTAAGTTGCATCTGTGAATGCAGCAACCATCGGCCCGTACGGCGATGGCTCCCGAGCCGCTTAGGTTCGTTCATGGTTCAATCTCGCGATGCAGTCGTGAAAGCGTCTGCGTCATTGATGATTCGTTTCTGTTCGGTTGGGGCGTCTCTTGTCCAACGCTTCCCAGCCGAGCCGCTCAATTTCCGGCACGAAGTGTAAATAATCTTCATGCGCCAGCTTGCCGCTGACGGACGCTTCCAACAGTTCTCCGTCTTTCTTTTCCGTGAGTTTTATGGGCGCGGTCCTTCTTTCATGGTTGTGTTATTACTTCGTGGCGTGATTACTTTACTATTTTTACTATTACTAGGAAATCGCTTTTTCAACGCTGACGCCGTAAGCCCGGGGTCAGGGGGAGGTAGGGGGGGGGCGATTGGGGCCATTACGGAGAAGGATGACGAGATTTGACCGGATGAGTCAACGGTTTTCCGGCGAGATCGGGTTATTTACCCACGGTCAATGAGCCTTTTTTGACGCCCTGGGGCGTCAGTTTGGATCGAGAACGAGTGGGCGCTCCTCATCGAGTTGGATTTCTGTGGGAGTCCACTGGGGATCTCTGGGAGTTCGGAGATCCAGGAGGCCTGGGGATCCGTTCTCGTCGATGGGGATCCACTCGCGGATGGCCGGCCAAGGGGGATCGATGGGGCGGAACGAAAGAGGTGCAGAAGTTTACCGTCTCCCGCCGGAACAAAGGTCGCCCAAGGCAAAAACTCGTGTCAGCATCTCCGACCTTGTGCGCTTAAACGAGCGCCATTGCGGTCTGGCCCGGTCACCGGGGATAGCCCGGACGAATCGGCTAGGGATCGAGGATGAAGATGATCCGGGCGAAGCGCGCGGGGATGCTGGCGGGAAGGGTGATGCGGTACTGTGTGCGGCCACCCTGGGACAGGCTGGGGACAGGCACGGGGCCAGGGGTCCAATTGCCCGTGTCAAGGCTGGGGCTGAGTTCGGAAGCGAAAGTCACCCCCGTGACGCTGTCGGGAACACTGAAAGTGATTTCCCCGCCCGCGCTGATGCTCAGCGGCGGGCCCACGGTCGTACCGAGCGGAGCGGTGCCGAGTGCATAGGCTTGAAGATTGAGGACACCGTCGCCATTGGGATCGTCCTGAGGACCGTCCATGCCCGCGGGGAGCGCTTTGGCGGCGGCCCATTGCCCGTAGCTGACGATAGGCCGGTAGGGTTCATCTCCAAGGTTGGTCACCCCGATTTTCACCGGCGTCAGGACGGAGTAAATCCGGTCCGTGCTCTCGATTTCGAAGTCGAGATCGTAGGTGGAGTCGACATCAGGAAGCGGATCATCAAGGCCGGTTAACGTGACACTGCGCAGCTGGCTCCAGTCGGCCGGGGTGAAGAGGAAGGTGGTCCCGGAAAGGCTGCCCTCGGTCGGGTCAAGACCGGTGATCCGAACCGTGACATTCTCGCTGGGACGTCCCCGGAGGGCGAAACGGATGAGGACGCTGTCGCCGGTTTCACTGGTGTAGATTTTCTTCGGACCGGGGAAGACAATGTCAGGGATCTGAGTGTCGTCATCCGTGATGGCGACCGGGCTTTCCACGGTTCCGACAAGACCGTCTGCGGTCTCGAAGACGAGGCGGAAGGTGAAGACGCGAGGGCCGTTGGTGGTGGTGTTATCAATTGCTTCGATGGGGACGGCCCGGTCGGTGGTGTCTCCGTCGGCCCAGGTGAGTGCACCCCCGGTTTTGGTGAAATCCACCCCGGCTTTGGCCGTGCCCTCAATGACCGTATAGAACGCGGAGACGGCACCGTCCACGTCCGGGCGGCTCACTGGGATCATCTCGGTGCTGCCTTCCCGGACGGTCAGGACCGGGTCCCCGGCGGGCATCGGCGGGTCGAATTCGCTGGTGAACACTGCGGCATTCCCTCCGGAAATCACCAGCCGGTTGCCTCCACTGATTGCCAAAGTGTCCAGATAGGTGTCCCGGAGTTTGGTCTCAAACGGAGTGAATCCCCAAGTGGCACCGTCATCGTCGCTGGTGAGCAGCTCGTCATGCCCGAGGGCCACCAGGCGGCCGGAGGTGCTGAGACGCATTTTGGTGAACTGGATCACCTTGGAGGAAGGATCGCCGGCGACAGCGTCAAGTCCCTCGGTGCTGCGGAGCACGGTACTGGAGCGCCAACTCTCGCCGTTGTCGTCGCTGATGTTCAGTTCAGGATCGAAGCGGGCAAAGGAATTGGTGGCCACGAGGATGCGGCCGCTGGCGGCGGTGACCGCGGCGCGGACCTCCTCACCGAAGGCCAGTCCGGCATTCCGAGGGGCAAAGGTTTCGCCATTGTCGTCGCTGACCAGAAACACTCCCCGGTTCAGACTGCTCCGGCCTCGCAACGGGAGGATGATGCGCCCGGTGGGGGTGCGCACCATGAGGAAAGGGGAGACCCCCCCGGTGGAGATGGCGCGTTCGGTCCACGTCAGGCCTTTGTCGTCACTGACCATCATCGCGGTGCCGCTTTTCGTGGCGATCAGGCGGTCGCCGCCTCCTTGCAGCATCGCGGAGAATCCGGAGGGCACGTCATGCCTCTGCCATGAGTCGCCCTTGTCCCGGCTGATCCAGAGTTCAGTGTTGTTGGCGCGGGCGAAGAGGTTCCCGTGAAATTCGCCGATCAGCCGGAGATCCGGGCCGGCGTCCTCATCGCGGATTTTTATCCAGGAAGCGCCCGAGTTGGTGGTTCTCCAGACGGCCCGCGAGGATTCCAGAGACCATGCGGTGGTGCTGTCAACAACTGCCACGTCGGGAGTGTAGCCCGCCAGCCCGGCTTCGGCCAGGGTGTACCCGGCCCCGCCGCCGGAGGTGTAATATGCGCTGGATCCGTTGAAAGCCGCGATGTTGGGACCGATTCGGGTGAAGCCGTTGAAGTACTTCGTCTCGGGAAAGGCGGTCCAGTTGCGGGAGCCGGAGAACGGAGTGGGTGAACTGATTTTGTAGATTTTATCGATCGAGGGGGTGTCGACATTGGGAAGGTTATTGAAAGGCAGGAACGTGGCGGCCTGGGCGATGTGGGTGCCGTCAACCACTTCGAGATCAGTCACCCGCAGGCGTGCGCGGATGTCAGCGGCAAGAAGCTCGCCGCCGATCTTTATCTGGGAAGCCCCCATGACGTAGCCGTTCCAGCCGGAACCGTCGGCGCTGTCCAGCACGGCGTTGTAACAGGCGGCGACGGCACGACCGCCCGCGTCGGCAATTTTACCCACCGGACCGTAATCGAAAAGGGCCTGCACCCAAGTGCCACCGGACTGGCGGAAAATCACACCCCCGATATTCCACAGGATGAATCCGGGACTGCTGGTGCCGGAGGTGGATCCATAGGCGAGGAGCTGGCCGCCCGGCCCCATCCGCAAGCCGGTGATGTTCACTCCGTAATACTGCTTTCCGGAACGGGCGCGGGCGGCGGACGGGGTGAAGGCACTGCGCGTCCACGTGTTCCCGTTGTCATTCGAGGCCAGGAACCAAGTCTGCACGTAGTGCGAAAAATTGCCCACCTCTGATTCCTCAAGGGTGCGCATCACCGCGATGAGGCTGCTGCCGGGAACCTGATATATAGTGGAGAAGGAACCGCGCACTGGAAAACCGCCGACCTCAATCTGACCGAAGCTCCAGTCGCCGCCGCCGTTGTCGCTGAACATCAGTCCGCCGCCGTCGCTCACCGCGATGAGGCGTCCCGTGGTGGTCCGGGTGGCAGCGGAATACCGGAAGTCCGGCGTGGAGTCGCCCCGTTTCGTTTCCCAGGTGTCTCCCACCCGCTGGGCTTGGACGGCGAATGCGGAAACAAGCCACAGACCGAGGATTCGGAAAGTTCCTGACATCCGCAAGAATGCCCTTGTTTCCTGGACTTGTAAAATCATAATGACCCGCCAATCCGTCTGATAGGAATTTGCCTTGGGGACGGCGCTGGGGGCGGGTTCGGGGGGGAGCAGGAGCGGAGGGGGGAATGGGTCTGGCCTCAATGGCGCTCGTTTAAAGCGTAAACAGTTTATAGTAAACGCGTTATATATTGTATCGATAAGTGATTTGTACTAAAGTTCTTGCATTAAGAACCGACGCCATGCCGAATTTCCCCAATTTCGCACCAAGCTTGCCGCGATGGGGGCGCGGAAGCGCCAGTCTGTCGCACGTCTGCCGCTTCCTTCAATGGAGCGCGCCTTGAGCTAATTTACGCCAATTTGCGCCAACGGACGAGGTGCAGAAGTTGGGTTCCCTCCTAAATACCGCCTTCCTCAAGGCTGATTGCAGGATCGTCACGGTTTTCCCATGGCGTCCTGCGTTTTCTCTGTTACAAAACCATGATCCACCCGACGCGATGAAATTACCGGAAACTAAAACGAAGATCGTCGCCACCATCGGCCCCGCCTCGATGGAACCGTCCATCCTTGAACAAATGATCCGGGCCGGATTGAACGTGGCTCGGCTGAATTTTTCGCACGGCGACTTCGCTCAGCACGGCGAGATCATCGCGCGCGTCCGGGCCGCCAGCCGCACCGTGGGCCGCCGCGTCGCCATCATGGCTGATCTTCCCGGCCCCAAGATGCGTCTGGGCCCGATCGACCCAGGTCCGATTGAACTCCACGCGGGAGAGCCCTTCGTCTTGACAAGTGAGGATATCGTTGGCGACCGTCAGCGGGTTTCGATGAGCTTCAAGCCTCTTCCCCGAGTCGTGAAGACCGGCGACCGCCTTTTCCTGAATGATGGTCTGGTTCAGCTGCTCGTGGATCGCGTCGAAGGAAACGACGTTCATTGCTCGGTGGCGGTCGGCGGCCAGCTCAGTTCCCGCAAGGGACTGAATCTGCCGCGGATTTCTCTTGGCATCGGTGCCTTCACCGAACGGGACCGCGAGTGCCTAGCCTTCGCGATCGGGCAGGGGGTCGATGCGGTCAGCCAATCCTTCGTCGAGACTGCTGCCGACATCGAAGCCGTGCGATCGGCTGCCGCGGAACTCGGTGGATCACCGTTCCTCATCGCGAAGATCGAACGCCACGAGGCGCTGGAGAACATCGAGGCCATCCTGCACGCCAGCGACGGAATCATGATTGCCCGGGGCGATCTCGGCGTGGAGATCCCGATCGAAACGATGGCTGTCACCCAAAAGCAACTCATGGCGAAAGCCATCGCGCACGCCAAGCCGGTGATCACGGCGACGCAGATGCTGGAATCCATGACGGCGAGCCGCCTGCCGACCCGGGCGGAGGCGACCGACGTGGCCAACGCGATCCTCGACGGGACCGACTGCGTGATGTTGTCGGGCGAATCGGCGGTCGGCCGCTTTCCCGTGGAGGCCGTGGCGATGCTGGCGAAGATCGCCGCGGCGACCGAGGCCTACCGCGATGCGAACCGCCGGAGCGAGCGGGCACCGGCACCGAACAGCGAAGTCCCGCGTTCCCTTCGCAAGGCGCTCCTGGTGGATCAGGCGATCGAATTGATGCCCTGTGATGCGGTGATCGTGCCCGTGGAGAGCGGCCTGACCGCGCGCACCGTGGCGCGTTCCCGCATCCCCGTGTGGGTTGTCGCAGCCGGGCTCGACCCCGCCGTGCTTCATGGGCTTTCCTTTTGCGCCGGAATCCACCCGCACGATCTGACCGTCGAGCCGGCGTGCTGGCGGGACTTTGCCCGGCGCTGGCTCGAGGACTTCGAAATCGAACCGCGCCACGCCCTGCTCGTCGCCGGACCGTCATCAATGAATCCCGACTCAAGTCAGCGGCTCGAGTTTTTCGACTTCACCGACGATCCTCTGGAACAACTCCCTCATCGTTCCAGGCCGGATCAGCACTGCGTCAGGTTGTGATTGCCGCAGGTGGAGCAGGGGCTGGCCACTTGGAGACGCCCCCAGTGGCTCAACACACGGCGGATTTTTGCACGGGGTTATTTGGATCGGGCGGTGATGGTGGCGAAGGCGAGGCGATGGTTAAATTTTTTCATGGAGTCGGCCTGCCGTCCGCCGAGCGTGGAAGAGCGGGCTGATTTTATCTGCATGGAGGGAGGCTTTGGGTAGTGGGAAGGATGCAGGTTTTTGAATGCAGTTTG
>Ga0105052_10002264_pt1 | contig 23916 bp, 18 predicted proteins | sample FRY03_FD_78094 | JGI IMG/M metagenome (GOLD analysis project Ga0105052, IMG submission 78094) | Freshwater microbial communities from Lake Fryxell liftoff mats and glacier meltwater in Antarctica - FRY-03 | ecosystem: Environmental > Aquatic > Freshwater > Ice > Glacier meltwater ... | reverse complement strand
TTTTTAAATATAAGGCAGATTTATGATTCTAGGAATGGTGAGTTCGAATCAAAAATAGAAACTATTGTTGAACAAAAAATGATAAAAAATGAGGGTCTGTCTACTACAGAAAGAATTGACAAATTTTTTAAATATTATTCGAATTTTAATATTGGTATTTAGATATTATTAATAATTTTTAAGTATTTTATTATAAAAAAATGGTCAATTTTCAACAAAAAATACCATTAATAATTATAAACACCTCAACTAATGGAAACGAAAGTTTTCCAAAACCCGAATACAAAAAAGGTCCATTTAGTAGATCAGAAACGTTACTTGTTGAATTTGCATTAAAATTTGTATTAAAACAAGAAGGTGTATGTCTTAAAATGGAAAATGGAAAAAGATTGTTTTCAATGGAAAGAAAAAAACTACCGAAGAATTTTTGGAGTAAAGTGGCTGTTCATATTCCACATAGATCAGTTGAATCTGTATACGATCATGCCCGAAGACGCTTGTCTACAAAAAACTATAAAGGTAAATGGAGCTCTGGAGATTTAACGAAATTAAATGAATATGTAAAAATTTACGGAAAAAGCTGGACCAAAATTGGTACCCTTTTAAATAGACTACCTAGTGCGTGTTATGATAAATGGAGAGATGCTTTAAAAAATGGAGATAATAGAAAAAAAGGAAAATGGACTCAAGAAGAGAGATGTAAGCTTATACAACTTGTAACTTTTCAAGCAAATCACGAGAAAATAAAAAAAAGTGGGACCGAGAAAATTATAAAATGGACTTTTTTAGCAGAAAAAATTGGCTCTAGAAGTTATTTACAGTGTAGGAACGAATGGGCAAGATTTTTTAGCCCTGGATCTAAACTTAAACTTACAATAATAGATAGTTTTAATTTACTTAAATCCATTTCATCGTCGCATATTAGTGACGAAACTGAAATAAAATGGAATAACATTTTAAAAGGTATTCCTTCACACAAAACTTATAATAGATGGAGATCTTTGTGTAAAAAATTCATTAGAAAAAACTTTAATGAAACTGGAATACCCTTATCTTTTGAAAAAGCCGTAAATCTAATAATTGAAAAATTGTCATGTAAAACAAATAATTGAGATTATTTGTTTTAAGCTAAAGTTTGAAATTAAATAATTCGCCCATTGCATGCGAATACTTTTGCGGTACATGAGACATCCATATCTCGAACTCACGACCTTAGGATCTCTCAAATATGAGACCTACGCTGTAGGTTTTTCTACCAACTGAGCCAATACCGCAATAAAATAAATGTTTGATTTTATTTATGATTATTTATTTAGTAAAGGAATTATTTGGCAACAAATAGAATCATTTGATTTTTTCATTAAATCAGACCTTAAAAAAATACTGAACAATAAAACTCTTGAATTTTTTTCTCCTAAATCTATCTCCAAAATAAGTTACAGCTCAATTAAGGTTCAAAATGCTGTATTTTTAAAGAAGAATTTTGAATATACAATAACTCCTACTGAATGTCGGCAAAGAGATATAACATATTCTAGTCAACTTTATGTGAATTTAAAATTTAAAATATTGGGAAAAATTTTTTCATTTACTAATTTTAATCTTTGTAAAATTCCTCTCATGTTACAAAGTAAAAACTGTATTCTATCTGGGAAAACAGGAATTTTTTTTGAAAGTTTAAAAGAGTGTTCTGTAGACCCAGGTGGATATTTTATAATTAGAGGAACCGAAAAAATAATTTTAATTCAAGAACAATTGACAATAAATCGTATATTTATTGAGAGTGATTCTTGTAAATGCCCATGTGCGATCATAATAACAAACGGTAATTTATTTAAATTAAAAAATATATTAGTTCTTAAAAAAAGGAAACTTTTTTTTAGGCACAAAATTTTTATTGAAGATATCCCACTGATTGTAATATTTAGATATTTTAAATTTGGTGACAATAATGATTTAATCCAATTGATTGGTAGAGAGCTGGAAACTTTATTAAAATCTAGTTTTCAAGACAGCGAATGGGTTAAAATATTAACAAAAGAACAGGCTAGTTCTTATTTAATAAAAAGAATTGATGATCGATTTTTGAAAAAAACTAGTATCAATCTTATATCATATAAAAAAGAATCTTCATTTAAAAACAAAGACATTATAACCAAACTTTTTAATGAAAATATTTTGGTAAATATAACTAGTGAAAAGCAAAATAATATTGTTGATTATGATAAAGGTGTCTTTTTAAGTGTAATGACAAGGAGATTGTTTATTGCAATGAATAGACCAAATTATACGGACGTAAAAGATTATTATGGAAATAAAAGGGTCGAATTAGCTGGAGATTTAATTGGAATCTTGTTTGATGATCTATTTACAAGAGCAAATAGAGAATTTAAAAAACAATTAACATTTTATACTGAAAAAAAAAAAAAAGAATATTTTTTTGATTTAAACAAAAGTTTCAGATCTGATATTATTTCGAATGGTATCGAAATGGCTTTTATCACAGGAAACTGGTCAATAAAAAAGTATAGGGTTGAAAGAAGTGGTATTACACAAGCAATTTCTAGAGCTAATCAATTAAGTTGCTTGAGTAATCTAACAAAAATAATTTCCAGCTGTGAGAAAACAAGAAGAGGAGTTGGACCCAGAGCCTTACATTCTTCTCAATGGGGGTCGATTTGTCCATCTGATACTCCAGAAGGAGAATCTTGTGGTTTGGTTAAAAGTTTAACACTTTTAGCTCATGTTTCCACAAAAGAGAATTCATATTTTGTAAAGTGGTTTATCCACAACTTAGGAGTTTGTGAAATAAATTTTCTTAATTCCGAGCTTTCACTAAAAAATATAAAGCTTGCAACAGTATTTATTAATGGAAATATTGTGGGGTTCCATCCCTATCCTCCTAAATTCTTATATACCTTCCGATTCTTGAGAAGAAGTGGGTTAATTGGAAAATATACTTCTATTTTTTGGAACAGCCTTTTGAAAACTGTCTATATTACTACAGATTCTGGAAGGATATGTAGACCTTTTATTGCAGTAAATTCTGGTAAAATAGGTTTAAAAGAAAAGGAAGTTTCTGTGATCAAAGAAACTGGGTTTTACTGGAAAGATTTTCTTAGAGATGGAATAATTGAATTTTTGGATACCAATGAAGAGAACAATGCTTTAATTGTGTCCACAAAAGAAAAAATAAACGCAGAAACTACACATATGGAATTTTCTCCATTAATAATTTTAGGTCTGTGTGCATCAACAATTCCATTATGTAATCACAATCAATCTCCGCGAAATACTTATCAGTGTGCTATGGGTAAACAATCCTCTGGAACAGTATCTTTTAATCAAAATTATAGAACCGATACACTACTTTCTATTTTAACTTACCCTCAAAAATCTTTGGTTAAAACAAAAACTCTTAATCTTCTAGGGATCGATAAATTACCAACAGGTACGAATACTTATGTGTGCGTTATGTCTTTTAGTGGATATGATTTGGAAGATTCTATTGTTTTGAATAAGGAAAGTATTTCAAGAGGATTTTCAAGAACAACTCTTGTGCGAAAGCACAAAATTATATTTAGAGACATTGAGATGATGAAAAATAAAGGATACATGGAAGAAATATATAATTGCTGGGAAAACAAAAGTCCTGGGTTAGACTACAAAAAAAAAGAAACAGGAGTTGAGAATGTAAAAAAAAAAGATTTGGAAAGTATAAAACCAACAAAAGAAAATGATAAAAAAATCCAATATAAAGTCAAGAGTAACTGGATGTTGAACCATGTAGTTTATACAACTGACCTAAATGGTTCTCATTTTATAAAACTTATTCTTAGACAAACACGGAAACCAGAAGTTGGTGATAAATTTTCTTCAAGGCATGGCCAAAAAGGGGTTTGCGGGTTAATATGTCCACAAGAAAATCTCCCATTTTCAGTAAACGGTATGATACCAGATCTTATTATGAATCCTCACGGTTTTCCTAGTCGAATGACAATTGGTAAATTAATAGAATTAATTAGTGGGAAAAATTCACTGTTGCGAGGAAATTTTTTCAATGGTACAGCATTTTGTGGTAAAAACATCTCAGAATTTAATACTATCTTGCGGAATATAGGTCTTTCTTCAGACGGGAAAGAGTTTTTTATCTGTGGCCTAACAGGAGAACCATTACAACAAGAAGTATTTTGCGGACCAGTACATTATCAAAGGTTAAAACACATGGTCAAAGATAAAATCCATGCCCGATCACGAGGAAACCGTTCCTGTCTAACCAGACAACCAATAGAAGGAAGAAGTAAAGGGGGTGGCCTTCGTTTTGGAGAAATGGAAAGAGATTGTGTAGTTGGTTTTGGATGCTCAGAACTTTTGACTGAACGATTGATGCTCTCTTCTGATGTATTTCTTGCAAATTTTGATTATTACACAGGGTTCATGGCTTCCGAAGATTTGAGTAATCAAAATGTAAAAATAAAACTCCCTTATGCATGTAAATTATTATTTCAAGAATTACAATCGATGAATATAACTCCAAAATTAAATTTAAAAAACAAAAATTTTTTCTTTGGAGAATTTTAATATTTCATATGAAATTTTGTTAAAAAATCATTTACATTATTTAAATTTTTTCTGGAAACTTTTATTTTATTTTTAATTTTTCAAAGCAGTTTGAGAATCTGTTCTTTGTTGCATTCTTTTAATTCCCTCTTCTCTAAGTCTATCGAACCAACCTCGAACACCTTGAATATATTCAGTTTCGTCTCTTGGAGGAGGCAAAAACCTCTCGTGAGGTTTTCCTAATGCCCATGCCTTTAAATTAGGATAGGTAGTGGCTCCACAAATCCATGAACGAGTTTTTTTATTATAAAAAAAAGGAACGCCTCCACACGACCCACCTTTATCTAGTTTTTGTAATAATCTAAGATTTTCATCATTATACCATACCTCGAATCTCCTAATTGGAAGACCAGAATCCCTTTCTATTTGTTCCATTAAAGGTTCCATATCAACACAATGGTCACATTCAACTCCATAAAATTCAAGTAAATGACTTATTTTTTTAATTGGTTCCATAAATAATATTAGGACAGGTTATACATATTACAAATGAAGTTTTTTGACATAATTGAAATATTATTAAAAACCTAATATATTTAAAAAATATGAATTAATTGACATTTAATAAAACCAAATGAATTATGCTTAAAATATTAAAAATAATTTATTTAATCACAAAAGTAAATTTTGTCATAAAGAACTTTTCACAGATGATTTTTTTAAAATTTTTAAAATTAGTTGAAAAGGAATCAGTGTTGTGAATTTTAAAATTTAAATGGGTATAATTGATAATTTTCTTTTTGCAAATTAATCAAATCAATTAAATCAATTGGAGTTTTTTTTTTAACTTAGAAAATTTTACTTTATAATTTTTATAGGATGCTGATGTATTGGATCAACAAAAATTCCAGAACATAAATTCAGTGTATATTATCAAGAATAATTCAGTTTTTAACCTACAATTATTAATAAATACCTTTCATTTTCCTTTATTCAAAAAAAATCAAATATGATTTCACAGAAAAAAATAAAAAATTTAGGAAAATAGCGTAAATAACTATTTAATATAATTTTTTAAACTTAATATTTTTTATTTTAAATGAATGGGGGAATAATTTCGTATTATTTTGACCATAGATTCGGAAATTTTGTTTTTTCATTTGGTCATCCCATGAAACCTCTACGAATAAATATGGTCCATGAACTTGTAAAATCGTATGGGTTGAATAAGTATATGAATATAAAAAAAGGATCAAGTGTTTCTAATGATGAATTGAAAAATTTTCATGAGAGCGAGTATTTAAATACTTTAAACTATAAAAACAATTTTAAAAAGTCAGTGAACATAAAAAATTATTTTCCTATAAATAATGGTGATGATTGTCCAATATTTTCAGGGATTGCACAGTTTGTGCAGTTATACTCGAAAGCTAGTTACTCAGGGGCTATAGAACTATCTAAAGAAAAAACTGAGGTTGTTGTAAATTGGTCAGGGGGATTCCATCATGCAAAAAATAACGAGTCGTCTGGGTTTTGCTATGTTAACGATATCATAATTTCAATTTTAGAACTATTAAAGACATTCAAAAAAATCTTATACATAGATATTGACGCGCATCATGGAGATGGTGTAGAAGAAGCTTTTATTTTATCAAAAAGAGTGTTATGTTTATCTTTTCATAATTTTCAAAAGTTATTTTTTCCTGAGACAGGATGTCAAAATAACGGAGGTAGTATCGGGGGGAAATTCTATTCTTTTAATTTTCCATTAAACCCAGGATTAAACGATCAATCTTTTACAAACATCTTCAAGCCAATTCTTATTGAAATTCTTCATAGATTTCAACCTAATGTAATAGTTTTTCAAACAGGTGCAGATTCTTTATCGAAGGATCCCTTAGGTAAATTTAATTTATCAATAAAAGGACATGGACATTGTGTAGATTTTTTAAAAAAAACCAGACTGCCCTTATTAATACTCGGGGGTGGTGGGTACAAACTATCAAATGTTTCACGTTGTTGGGCTAACGAAACATCATTAATTTTAAACAAGGAACTTTCAAATAAAATTCCTTATAATATTTATTGGCAAAGATACCGAGGTTTTTTTCGATTAAATTTTAAAGTGTCAAAAAAGCTAAACAATAATTCAAAAAAAAGTCTTAAAATTTTAAGGGATAATATAATTATAAATGTTAGAAAAATTAGATTAAACACATAGTTATTTTATATATTGAAAATTAGTCTTTTTTATAAAGTATGTTAAAAAAATTTTTATAAAAAGCATAAAATTAAAAAATTTTAAATCATTTGAGGGTCCAATAGAAGTAGATCTCTTTCATCACTATCTTAACACACTGATTTAGCCCTAATAGAAGTAGGAAATCTAATGTTTTAGATACATTATCATTCACCTTTCGAGGGGAAGTTTGTGATTTAAGGTTAAAGAATCTAAAAGAGTTGATTACAATTAATAAATTAGAGAACAACCTATTTACATCGTCTTCAATTTTTTTGCTTCAAGAAAGAAATATTTTAAATAATTTACTTAAACAATTGTGGGAAATATCCATAACAAGAAAAGTATTTAAAGATTGGGAATCGAATTTTTTTTTGAACAGTTTTTTTTTTTTTTAAAAATTTCCATTCGAGGGGGAATTTTCTCTATTAAACTATGAGAAATTGAAAGTTATTAAAGATGAAATTAAATGGAAAACTTAAAAAACAGATGAGGGTTATTGAATTTATTGAAGAAATCTCAGGAACCTCAAATTATTCCAATTTTTTGCTCTAAAATCTAAACAATTCAAACGATTTTGATTTTGTCATTAAATTGTTTCATATGTATATATTAAAAATTTTAAAAAAAAAAGATTTCGTAATTATAAGAAAGATTAATTTTTCAAAGAAAAAAAGATATTTTTAAAATTTTTTTCATAAATGAAATTTTTTTAATAATTTTAAAGAGCCGAGCATTTATTTTTTTAAGGATAAAAAATACATTTTTTAGTTTTAGGCTAATTTACTAACAAATAAAAAAATTAAAATTTCTAGTTTCTTAAATATTTGTACCATTAAGAATTTGAGTGTTTCTATTGTACAACTAATACTCAAATTTTTGTTTGAAAAATTAAATATTTCCAAAACTTTGTTGGACAATATATTATACATATATTTTCCAAAAAAACTTAAAAACTTAAAAATGATTATTCAAAATTTCGACAAAAACTAATAATTAACAAAATTATGGTATATTTAATTTTTTTTAATAAATTTCTATTAAAAAAGGGAAAATTGCACCTTTAATTTATCAAAAGATTTTTTCATTACATTCTATAACCACAATATAATTAATGTATTAAATGCTAAGAGTTACGTGAAAGTATATGTATACACATCAGCCTTTAGATTTTATAAATAACATTGTAAAAACAGAAAATATAGTTATAAAATGAAGGTTAGAGAAAAATTCCAAAGAAATAGACTTATTTTATGATAAAGATAAACTTTTGAGAAAAATCAAAATTTTAAAACCAATTATAATCGTTCAAAGTTAATATTATCTAGTAATCTAAATTTGAATATAATAAAACCTTGTAGTTCAATAAAAAAAGTAGAAAAAAAATTTGAATTGTGCGAAAACATTGAAAAAAAATAGAATATAAAAAAAAAAAAAAATTGGAAATCTAAAAGTTTTTTTTTTGAATTTAAAAACACCTATAGACTTACTATGTTATACAGAAAAAACTATTACTACAAAAAATTCAAAACTCCATTTAAACAAATTAGATTTTTTCTTGTTTACAGATCGAAAATTTTTTTTTTCAAGATTAAGTTTTTTCCGAAATATTTCAAAACAAAGAAATATTTTATTTCGTGATACAAAACAACTTATAGCTATAAAAGTTGAGAATATACATTTAGAGAAAAAAATGAATTTTTACACTTAAAATTATTTTTTTTGAAATTACATGAAAACTTTTTAACAATTTTTAAAAGAAACTTATATTTCGACTTAACAATTCGTAAAAATTATATATTTAAAAATTATATATTTAAAAAAAATAACCACACAATTAAAAATTTGGTAGTTTTTCTGCGCTATTATTTTAACTTTTTAAATCTCAAAAATAGTCTATTATACTTTTTTAAATTAATCAAGAGAAATCAAAACTAGAATCCGAGTTTTAATAGTCGATTTGTTGATATATTTAAAAAATCTTTAAAAAATTTGATTAAAATAAAAATAAAAAAAGGATAAAAATAAATGTTCTTATAAGATATTTCTTTAAAATCAATCAATTCAACTTCTACAGGTATCAGTGATTATTCTAAAAATCGTAAATTCTTTAAAAATAAAATTCTTCAAATAAGTTCGTTTTTCTTTCAAACTTCAAAAAAAAATAGTTTATGGTTTATTGTCCAGAGTAGAATTGCAGTTATTATAAGGTGTATAAAACAGGAAATACTTCATATAGATAGACTTGTGATTTTTTTTCCCAATAAATTAGATTTTTTTCTATTTTTTCCTCAATTACATTTTTTCTCTAAAATCCAGCATTATGACCCAAAATTAGATTATAAAAAATATGTTAATAAAATGTTCAAAGAAATTGTAGGAAAAATATGGTTTACCATTCTAAAGTGATGATTTTAGAAAGTTTTTTCAAAAAGAAAAAAAAACGAGAAAATTTAATTTTTAAAAAATTGCACTTGGTTTTTACAAAAACTAGATATTATTTTTATTTGTTTAGCTTCGACAAATTTTTTAAAAAACAATTCATTTATTTTATTTTTTTATTTATATTTAAAATATAACAAATTGAAAAATAAAGAAATAATGAAATTTATCGAAAAGAATTTAATATTAATGTGCACTGAGGTTATTCTTAATTTTCGTCTAAAAAATAATAAAAATTTAATTTTAAAGTATTTCCAATTTTTTAAAAGTTTACCGGATCAACATTTTTTTTTAAAATAAATAGTATTCAACCAAACAATCAGGAAGTTTTTCAAGTTAGATTCAATTATATTTAAAAGTTAATAGTTAGGAACAATTATAAACTACGTTTTTCCAAAAAGAAGTTTTTTTTTTTTCTTTTTAACAATAATATTGGAATTTGATACAAATAATATTTAGGATATTTTGAAAAATTTCTTTAAAAAAATATATTTTGAAAAAAAAAATGGAATTTAAAGACCAAAAAATTGAAAATTAAATTAAATTTATTAATTTCTAAAAATTTTAGTATATTAATAAATATAGAAGGTCAATGTTATTTACAAATTATAAATAAGATTATTAAGGAAGAATATTTTAACTTTCCAACAAATGGGTGTTTGGGGATAACCTCCATTGATAATTCAAATATTTTTTTGAAGGTACTGACTGTAATCATTTTCAGAAAAAATAACATTATTTCTATTCAACAATCTGGTGGCCAGAAATCAATTATTTCGTTTTGTTTAATTCTGTCAATTCATTTTTTTAACAACCAAATTTGTATATATTTGATGTAATTGATGCTGCATTAGATTTTAAAAATGCGAAAAAGCTTTCATTTAAATTAAAAAGTATAATTAAAAAATCTAAGTTATTGATCATAACATTAAGAAACAATATGATTCCAATTATTAATCACCTTTTTTTTATTTATAAATATGAAAAAAAGACAAAGGTTATTAATTTGAGAATTTAATTTTATTATCAATTTTGTTGATTTTGTTATACAAATAAGGTTTAATTTTATCTATTTATTGCATGATACAAAGTGAATTACCCTAGATTCCCTAATACTAAATAGGGGATTTATTTTCGCTAAATTCCTGAAAAAAAAATCTCTATCAGTTAATAAGTTTTTTTTTATTGAATTAGTTTTATAAATTATTAAAAAATTAAGAATAGAAAATCCACAGATAGAATAGCAAATATGATAAAAATCAGTCACTTTTCCACACCTATCGGAAAAATAGTTCGATATTTTATCATTACTAAAAATAAAACTATTTTCTAACTTTTCGTTTAATTTCAAATTCATTATTACTAAACTTGCTCCAATCCAGAAATTATAGCAGGAATCTGGAATTTTGGATATCTTCCCAGATAAACCAAACATAAACAAATTTTGTCTATTTGTCAACCATTTTTTAACATTAGAAGAAATTTTGATTTCATCTTTTTTAATAATTAAAAAAGATAAAGCTCCAAAACAACAATAGGTGAGAGCCCCGTGGGCCCCACTAAAATTTTTTGTAGAAAAACCTTCTGATGTAATCGATAACTGTCGTAGTTTTCTCATGCATAAAGTTTCTAGATCTATCGTTAAGGTACCGAATAAAGATGTAATATTAAAAATACAATAAATATTTCTACTGTCACAGTCACTTATTTCAGAGTTTCTAGCTGACAATGATTTATTAAGTAGTGATCTAATAAAATAATACGTTGATTTAATGGAATAAATTTTGCTAGAGTTGTAGTCTACATTAAATTTTAAAATTGAATAAAGAATTGTAGAATAAATAATAAATAATGATACCGTAGGATTTTTACATATCTTTGATAAATTTAAATTGGACAAAGATATAAAAATTCGCCTGGTCCTTTTTAAACTGAATTTTTTTCTTAAATTAAAACAAACTATATCAAGAGAATTCAATAACCAAAAAAGAACCCATGGCTTATTCCCGAGTAGCATAGGGTGAAAAAAACTAAAATTACTAAAAATCACCGGAATCATATTTTTTAATTTTTTATAATATTCTTTTTTTATTTTAAAATTATTTTTTGTTAATTTTTTGGAAAAATTATGACTAAATTTTTTTATGAATATCTTTATAAACTCCCTAATCCAAAATAATATATCAACTGTGTTCATTTCTAATTGTAAATTATCAATTCTTGTTGAGTTTTCAATAAGCATAAAACACCCGAGGCTTCTTATGTATAATTATGACATTATTTTTTCGCGTTCAGGATAATTTTTTGAAGGAGTTAATGAATAGTTCAATTTTGATAGAATGTAGAAAAGGATTAACATGTAATGGAAAATTGATGAAGTTCGATGCTCAATTAAATGTATTTATGGAAAATTCAATACTAACAGATAAGGTTGGTACATCCTTCCGAGAAACAAAAGAATTATTTTTAAAGGGGAAGATGGTTAAATATTTGAGAATAGTGTAAGTTTAATATGTTACATCAGACTATATTATAGTTTAAGGATTAACTAAGTCATATTTTTTACAACTTTTGCCTAATAAGATAGATAATTAATTTTTTATCCTTATATTTAACATTGATTAAATTATTATTATTCATATCAATAATATTTTAGATTTATAAATAAACATTTACAAATTTTCTAAAATATCAATATAAGACTTAAGGCCTTAATAATATAAAACATACTAACAAAATAGGTAGCTTTACTTAATTTTATCAAATTAATCCTATTTTCCAAGATAGGAGAAAAAGGTAATAACTTAATCTTTAAGTTCTTTAGGAAAAAAGTGAACTATTAAAAGCAATTAATTACCCTTAATTTAATATTTCCAGAATTTTATAAATATTTTTGGTTGTATACTTTTTTTAAATTCTAATTTTAAATAAAAAATAAAAGGTGAGTCATTTGTTAAATGTGTCGATTATAAGATTGGTGTATCTAAGCCTACTTATATGTATTATTTTATTTTTTTAAAAAAATATTCTTAATTTAAGATTTAGCTTCAATTTTAAGTACTCTTTATATGAGCGATTTTTAAAATAAATTATTATGCGATAATACCATAATTACCAGTTATAATAATTTAAAAAATGAAATTGAATATTAGAGAATATTTTGAAGATACGTTTTTTTCTCAAACTAAAACACCGATTGTTATTGATAGTAAATTTTCTATAATTTTTCCAAAATATCAGGAAAAAAAATTGTCCGAGAAATGGTATATCATTCAAAGAATATTAAGATTTCACAATATTATAACTATTTTTAACTTGAAAAAAAGTTTAATTGAAATTTCTACATCAGATAAAACAATTGACCCGTATTCAATAATAAATGCACGAGACTTTTTAAAACTTCTTTCAAGAGGGGTGCCTATTCACCAAGCTACCAAAATTTTTAATGAAAATATTTTTTGTGATATTGTAAAAATATCTGGTTTTACAGAAAAAAAAAAGATTTTTTTAAACAGGAGAAAAAGAATTATTGGTAATAATGGTTCAACAATTAAAGTAATTGAATTGTTAACAAAATCTTATATTTTGATACAAGGTAATACTGTGTCATGTATTGGAAATTTTAAAAATATCAAATCTTGTAGAAAAATTATCGAAGATTGTATGAAAAATATTCACCCTTTTATGCATATAAGAAATTTAGTAATAAAAAGGAAACTTTTGAAAAGTAAAACTTTAAAAGGAAAGTCATGGGATAAATTTATTCCATTAGAATTAAAAAGAAAAAAACAGAATATTCAAGAAAAAAAGCTTAAAGAACATAAACCAATTTATTTTAGTCAAAATTTTTTAAAAAATAATTGTGATCAAACTTCAAAAGAATGTCAGTCTAAATTTTTGGAAAGTAGAAATGATTTTTTATTTAAAAAATACTTAAAATAGTTAATGAAGATCGTGTGGCCCAAAGGATAAGGCATCAGACTTCGAATCTGGAGATTGCGGGTTCGATTCCCGTCACGGTTTTATTAATGCAAAGATAATACGAAGGTTATTTTCTATTTCCATTAATTTTTTTATAGAGAAGAGTCCAGGCTACCTTAATTGCCTTAATTTTATTTTTATAGTATTTCATGCATTTATGGTTTAAAAAATTCAACAATTTTCCATCAGATCGAGAAAATACAGAACCATGGCCAGGATAAATTTTAAAACCTGAAAAAGAACATATTTGAGATCTTATTTTGTTATTAAAATAAATTATCATTTAAAATTCTAATATTTAATCTTTATATTTATACTTACACAACTACCATTTAATTTTTACAAAAACACTTAAATTTTTATACACAAAATTTTTTTATTAATTTTTTTTTATTTTTTGTATGAATTAACAATATAAAAATAAATTTTCTTTTATTAATAGTTTAAATTCAAAATATAGTTTTTTTCAAATTTGAAATTCCAAAGCTTTTAAAAAGAAGGGATTTGTTAATTTTTTTCAAATCAAAAATTTCTTTCAACGAATAATTGTTGTAAGAATGTATATAACTTTTTAGAGCATCCTTGGATAATTTTTCTAAATAAAGGTTTTTTTTTACAAGATTTTCGATTTTCATTCTAATCTGTAAAGCACCGAATTTAGGAAATTTGAATTCATTCATTTCAAGTTTTTCTTTTTTTAAATATTTTAAAAATCCTATTTCAGAGGGAAGTAAGAAAATTATTGCTTTTCCGATTCCATTTACACCTCTACCTGTTCTCCCAGCTCTATGAATATATTCCTTTGGATCTAAAGGAGGGCTAAATTGAACAATCCAATCAACAGCAGGAATATCTAGCCCCCTTGAGGCTAAATCTGTTGAAAACAAGATTGAGTTATTAGATCTACAGAAAGAAAAAAAAGCAGATATCCGTTTGGATTGCTTTTGTTTTCCATGTAATTCTATAATCTCAATATTTAATAGTTTAAATATGGAATAATAAAATTTAACTTCATTACAAGAACTAAAAAAAATTATCATCTTTTTTTTCATGTTCCGTTTTATTAACGTGATTAATACTGAAAGTTTGTCCTCGATTTGACAAACATTGAATCCATGAATAATATTTTTAAACATATTTACAGACATATCGTTTTCAATATTAATATAAATTGGTTTTTTTCTGAAAGAAAATGATGAAATAATAGTAGCTTGCTTATCTTGCGTTGCTGTAAACATAATAGTTTGTTTTTTTTTTGGTAAAATTTTAAATATTTCATTCAATTCTTCCTCGAAACCTACTTCAAGGCACCTATCCGCTTCATCAACGATAATTTGTTGTAAGTTATTAAATTTAAATTCAATGGTTGATTTTAGATGATCTAACAATCTACCTGGTGTTGTAATTAAAATTTCCTGCCCTTTTTTTAATTTTTCGATTTCTGTTTTTCGATTTGCTCCCCCCATTATAATTCCGTGTGAATGGTTATGATAGTGCAATAAATCACGAAAAACATGATAGGTTTGAATTGTCAACTCTCTTGTAGGTGAAATAACTATGGCAGCTGTTCCATTACTGGATGACCATTTAACTGTAAAAATAAATTCGATTATTGGTACAGCAAAGGCCAAAGTTTTGCCTGATCCGGTTTGAGCAGAACCTAGAATGTCGAATCCAGATAATTGAAAAGGAATACCTATACTCTGAATTTTGGTCATATGGGTAAAATTGAATTCGATTAATCTGAAAAGTGTTGATCCTGAGAAACTAATTGTATCAAATGTATGCTTTGTTAAAATGTTTTTTTTTTTCAACCAATAAAGCCATTTGTCGGTTTTTAACTTCGATTTTCTTTCAATATTTTCAAAATTAATGATATTATATGATTTTAATAACATTAATAGTTAAAAATAGAAAATGTATTTAAATCTTAAATCACTATTAGATAAATAAATAAAAATGATTTTTTAAAAGTACCCGATCCCAAGATTAATTTTAATTAGGATTTGATCACCTTATTTTTTATAATGATGCTTTTTCAAGAAAAGAATTGAGTTGTTTGATTTTATTCTCAATGGCCAACTTTTGTTTTATTCCTATGGATCCTCCATATGTAAATTCACCTAAGGCATCAATTCTGGCTGTTAATACTATTTTTGCGGAAAGAATCCTACTTATCTTACCTTTAATTTTTTTATTGGCTTTACTAATACAATTTATATTAAATATAAGCCCGTATTTTGGAGTATTAGTTTTTGACTTCATAGCTCTAAATAGAGCCTTTTCTGCACCAAAAATTTGAACTTTTGATGCATGACATTTAGCTAAATTTAACAAAGCTCCGGCATGTAAAATCAATCTAGCACCTACTTTCTCTCCTGTAATTGCGGTTAAATTTGGAGCTATTAGGTACATTCGATTTTTTAAATAGTTTTGTAGTTCGTTTTTAAAATTATAAAAGGATATGATTTGACTACAAAGAGATAATATACAAGCTAAATCATCTTCATGAATTCTTACTCCAAGTGATATCTCAGAAGCTTCCAATAATTTATCAATAAGAAATTTTGGGAGAATATCTGATAATTCAGTGACATCTAACTTTTCTCTAGTCTCAATTCTTGAAATAACTTTAGCAGTAGTTGAAATGTCAGATATAATTGAAAATAATTCGGGAAAATGCCAACTATACCATTCCTTCAAACGTTGAGAATAAATGTTTAATTCTTTTTCTAGTTCATCTATTAATCGAATAGTATATATAACGATTTTATCAATTTTAAAGCCAGTAAATTTAAGTTTTCGATTATAAATTGTATGTGTCAACGTTAAAATTTTTTTTTTTTCAAAAAATATATTTAAAAGATCTGTTTTATCTATTTTTTGATGTAGATCTCTGAAAACTTTTTTTTTGGTTAAAATTTTTTTAAAAAATGGCCCTAATTTTCGAATCAATTCTTTTTTTAAACCAATACATCCGACGACCAATGATTGCTCTTGTTTGGAACTATTCTTTAGAAATTGTTTAAGTGTTTTAGGAAGTTTTTTATTCTTCAAACTTTCTATTGATTTATATGCTTCGATTTTTGAGCTATATTCATAAAACGAGTATAATCCAAATTCACCAACACCATCTTCTGTTAACTTTTTTTTGAACAATGCATATCCCGCTGGAGTTTCTAGTAAAAATAACATATTAAAAAAAAACTCAAAAATTTTTAATTTGTAGAAATTATATAAAAATCAAAAAAAATTATTAATTATTTATTAAATATTCATAATTAAATTTAAAATTTACTTTGTTTTAAATATATAATTTTGTTTTTACTTTTTCCTTAAATAAGCAATGTTATTAAAATTTTTTTTTCCGATCATAAATTTAAAATGTTCAAAGTCTGTAAAATTTCCTATAAACGTTTTCATCAGTAGTTTTTTTCCCTTGAACGTACTGAACCATGTTTTTAAAATATTATTTTCTAAGAATTTGTGATAAATATCTTTGCTAGTGGTTTTATTATGTATTTCTAATTTAATGGTAGTTAGTTCAAGTCTTTTTAAATTAATGATTTGTCTTCCACACGGACCATCAATAAGACATCTTTTTTCATCAACAATATCTATTACAACACCAACATTTCCCATAGATGGTCCATAGATTACTGAAACAACTTTCCCTCTTTCTAAATTTGTGGTCATAATTATTTTATTAATATTTAACCTAGTAATATAAAAACGTTTTTATAATATTAATTTATAAATATTAATAAAATTATTTAAATTGAATTTAAATTAGATAATAAACTCCTATCTATTGATTGAGTTTAGTTAATTAATTATAGGCAATATAAATTTTACTTTTTAGTAAAAAAAAAATGATTAAATTTTTTTAAGATTAAAAAAAAACAATGATAAAAAATTTAGGATTAGATTTATCAAAAAAAATAGAATAAATTAGTGTAAAATAATACTACACACTTCGTCATTGCTTTTTGTTTAAATTTATCAGTCCTTAAAAACTATCATTATATTTAATAATACGGAATATATTAGAATATTTCATTCTTTATGAGTTATAGTTTTTTTTAATATAAGTCTAGGAATAATTCATTCATTTGTTCATTAAGGTTTGTAGTCGGAAAAAATTTTTAAAATTCATTTTTCCACAGATTTTTTTATTATTAATATATTGTATATTAAGTATCTTAAAGACTGAAAATTATAAACATTTAATTAGATAGAATAAGAATACTCTAATTAAATACAGTTTGTAGCTAACTTGGAGTTTTTCAAATAAAAAAAGGAGGAAAAAAGAAAAATAAGATTCTCAACCTTTTATGTTATCAAAAACATTGATATTAAACACAATATATGATGAATAACAACAGTTATCCCAGTCTGAACAAAAATGTTGAAAAAATTTTTAGATACAACTGATTAAGATATATAATAATTTTTTGAAAATTGATATAATTAGATTTTATGCCAAGACATTATTACACTAGTGCAACTTTTTATCCAAAATTTCGGACTGAAGGGAAAAATTAATAAATCTCCTATATTTTTACCCTTTATAAGAATTAAAATTCTATCTTTTTCTTTGAATTGTACAATGTCGATTAAATCTTCTCTCATTTGAGGATAACACTTTAATAAATTTTTAGCTGAAGTAAGCTTTTGTAGTGAATTAATGAGAGATATTAAGCCCATTCTTCCTTTAACTGGGCTCAAGTTTGTGGAAGTGTTGATTTTTTTGGTAAAAAAATTTGAAGAATCAATTAGATTAGATTTCTTCTTCATTCTTTTATCTGAAATGACGATATCAATCCCTTCTATGAATATTAAATATTCAATGCTACTCTTTTTGTTATAATAGAACGGAAACAACAATTAAAAATCAGAATAATTTAATATTGCCATTATTATTTTATCAACTGATATTTTATTTAATTCAATTATAATATTATAATTTAAAATAAAAAATTATTCTTTAGTGAACTACAATTAATTTTAATGGTTCGTTTTAAATTAAAAAGAAATAATATATTTATAACCTAAGAATATTTAAAATTACAAATTAATTCAACTTTTAAAGAATATACTAAATTATAGATTTAAAAATGCTTTAAAGATTATATGATTTTTTAAAAACTCTAATTATTATTTAAGAATAATTTTCGCCCATTCAGGAATTGAGCCAAGCATTTTAAAATATTTAATACCAATGTTTTTGGAATTTAATGAAAAAAAGATCATGCCAGAATTTTTTATAGAACAAATGTGGTTAATATTTATCTCCGAATTCAAGGAAAATTTTGTTTTTCCAGTTGATAGCCTCCAGTATTTCAATGAATTTGAATTAGAAACAAGTAAAAATTTTGAATCATAACTAGCTCTAATTGATTTAATAGGTTTAAAACGTTCAACTATCTTTGATATGACAGGTGAAAAACATCGCAAATCATACACCACAATTTCTCCAGAATTAAATCCTGAAAAAAATAAATGTTCCGATTTATCACTAAATCTTAATGTACTAACTCCATTTTTTTTTTTATATTTTAGGTATTTAAAACTATCTATTTCCCCGATAGATTTTTTCAATGCGCGGGGATCCCAAAATTCAGTTTTTCCATTTTTGGTTCCTAAAGCAATAAGCCCATTAAAATGACTAATCCCCGAACATGTTATTTCTGTATCTCCTTTAAGTTGAATTTCATTTAAAAATTTCCCCTCATTAAGATCAAATACAGAAACGTAGTTATGAATATTAGGTATGTATAAAATTAATTTTGTCCTATTAAAAGTTAGGTCAACGCCTTTTTTGGGAATTTTGATCTGATAATAAGAGCCTGACTTTGTATGAAAATCTAATCTTTTGTCTGAACGTAAAAACACTATTTTTTCCCAGTTACTTGAAAGAATTTGAAAATCTGTTATATCTGAATCAAAATTTCGTTGGAATTTCAAATTTAAATTTTCTAGAGAAAAACATTTAACCTGAGATGGGTATGAACCTGTGGAGATTATGTAGTTTTCATCAATAGTTTCTTTTGTGATTTCAGTTGAAAAAGGGAATGAAAATCCTGAAATTGAATTAATGTTTTCGTGAACTAGTTTGTCATATTTATTTCTTTTAAAAAAAATATCGTTTTCTTTGAGATTTTTATTCCTAAGCATTAAGATTTATAAAAATCAATTAAATTTTAAATTATTTTATTTAATTAGATAAATTTTTAGAAAACTTTAATTTAACGTACAATAAATATCTTAAATAATTTAACTCTATAGTATCTTTTAATACAGTAAGGCTATTTTTAAATTACGAGAATCGATTCTAGTATTTTGGAAAAAAATAAGAGCTTTTTTTGCATCATTTAATGTTTGATAGACAACAAATGCAAAACCTTTATTCTCTCCATTTTTTTTCTTTGGAAGTCTGATTGATAAGACTTTCCCAATTTTTGAAAAAATTTTTTTTAGATTAATGATAGTACTTTTAAATGGGATGTTGCGAATTATAAGGTTTCCTATGTAGGTATTTTCTTCTTTTAAATTACTATGTTTAAAATTTATATTGCATAAATTAGAATTTTTATTTTTAGATTTAAACTCTTCTTTGTATTTTATCAAAATTAAACTTTTTTTAATAATTTTAATTGAGTTATTCTGGATGTTTAATAGTTTTTGCTGGGATAAAAAATCATAATTATTTAGATTTTTGTTGTTTTTAATAAAATTCAAAGGGATCCAATCAACCAAGGCATTAATTTCGAATTTAGATTTATCATTAAAATAGTTGAATGCCGACTTAGCATTATCACTGTTTTTATATTCAATAATAATAAATTTAGCTTCTAACATAAAATAAAAGCTAATAATCTTCCCAAAATTTATAAAAATAGTGTGGTTAAAGAATTCTTCGTTAAAAAACTTAAATTTTATAAAGAAACAGTGTCTTGATTTTTTGCGAATCTTGGAAAATGAAAATATTTCAGCTAAAATTCCCTCTTTTTTGAATAATGTTCTTGATTCTGCAATAATTCTTCCTTGAGACATTAAAAATTGACTTTTATGGTATATTTTATCATTAATTTTTTCTTTTAAATTCTTCTTCTCTCCATATTTTTCTGTAAATTTTTTAAAAATATCAATATTCGCACGAAATAAAGAAGTCCATGAGTTGAGAAAAGGCGCAGATGTTTTCTTTTGTTCATATTGTAATTTTTTAAAAAAATTAAAATTGGATTCTTTTGAATTTTGTATAATAGCAACCAATGAATCGATTTTTTTAATGTTTAATAATTTTCCATAAAAAAACTTTTTTTCAAAAAAACACGCTGCTTTTATTGCGCATTCAGGAATTCCGTATCGAATAAAGACAGAATTGCTTCTTTTAGCCTGGTATTCCTGCGATTTGATATAAAAACTTGCTATATATCCAAAGTATCCAAATAAATACCTCAACTCTTTTTCGGTTATTGATAAATGGAAATTATCTACTTTAAGTGAACCTTTTGAAAAGTTAACTCTTTTACCTAAAGATTCAATTGTTTTTTGTTCAAAATTTATCAACTTTTTTTTTTTTTCAGAACTATCGTTAGAGATCTTTATTTTAGTTTTTCGTTTTAGTTTTGAAAGATTTAGAGCAATTTCACTTTTCCTGAATTTCTTTGTAATTTCATTAATTTCTTGAGGAGATTTTTTTTTCGGTCTCAAAAATACTTCACCTTTAGATTTTTTTAATATTCTGGATACATTTTCTGAAAATTGAATGCAATTCATTTTACAAAATTTTAAATTCTAAGTATTAAATTTTATGTATTAAATTTTATGTATCAAATATAAGTATCAAATATAAGTATCAAATATAAATTATTGATATGAAATTTTCTCAAAATACAACAATTTCAATAGAATTACCAAAATTTTGTATTAACGAAAAATCATTTTTGAAATTTTCATGGTTGAACGAAAGGTTTGGAAATTCTGAAAGTAAGGTTCAGTTCTTTTTTAAAGCAAGTTTGGGACTTTTTAGCTCAATAACGCTTAAATCTTTCCAAACTAAAATATTTTTAGTAAAAATTAATTTATATTATCTAACAAATGTTATAAAAAATATATCTGTTTGTTTAAAAATAGAAACTGTCTTAAAGTTCAATAGCTTTTTTGATTTTAATTACTTTTCGAGTTCGAATTTAAAATTAGAAGGAAATTTGATTAATTTCTTAAGGGATACCTATATTCAAACTATTTCAAATACGGTTTTTAAAACCAATCTTGATATTCCAATTGATTTAATTCCAACTAATTTTACACGCTTTAATTACTTCAAATCTAATTTCGATTTAAACAGTAAAACTTTAAACTTTGAAAAAAGCAGCAAAACTTATTTAGATAATCTAGAAAATATCGATCAAAATCTAAATCCTTTGGGATTAGATCGTAGATCTATTTTTTCAACTAGTTCAGATTTAAAACGCTATTTCTCTTTTAAAACAACGTTGATCCCTAAAATGCCGTTTACAAACTTTAGAAAATACACACACCAACTTCCTTCCTTTGCCTTAGGTTTTTTATTGCGGTTGTATAAACACCGACCAATCTGGACAAAAAGGTACATTGACGTCTACATTCCTGTATCTATTAAAAAACATTTACCTCAAATTTTTCCTATTATTGCATATAGATTTAATGGTAAAAATCCATTCAAGGATACATGGATAAGATTTGGATTTGACCCCAGAAAAAGTTTGGGAACTCGTATTTATCAAACGACTGGGTTTTGTTTAAAAATAAATGAAGTTAATAAATCACAGAGTAGATTGGATAGGTATCAAAAGCATTTAAAAAAATATAAAAAATTAAATATGGTATCAAAAAAAAAAGAATTTTTTAAAAATACTATTAATAAAAATGTTAAAAAACAAGTTTGTGATTTAAATGATTTTGAATATAGAAAACTTTTAATTAGAAAATCGTTAATTTATATTAATTCACAATCTGGTTGGTTTTTTAAGTGAATTTAAAAGTTATTTAAAATATATGAAAGGGAAGAATATTAAATTAAATATTTTGTGCATATTAAGTATCCAACAAAATAAATTAGTTAGGAAGGAAATGAAAATTCGAATCAATTAAATCTATATTTCACATAATAGGTCTAGGTAGAAGATGAAATTTTTTTCAGAGAAATATTATTCCTAAATATAAAATGTTTGATTTTGTTTTTTTTTTTTTCATCTATTTTAAAAATAGAAGTAAGGTGTTTCAAATTTACCTCGTCATGGTAGTTTAAATCTTAATCTTTCGAATCATAGTAATATTTTCTTTAGAATATAATGGAAAGAATTTTATATAAAATATAAACAAATGTCAAATAAATAAAAATTTTAACTCGTTTATCGTACAGTAGTTTACATAAATGTTAAACTTACTAAGATTCTTTTTTTACGCCAAATTTTTCAAAATTTGGTAGATATTTTAATTTAAATCTTAATTTAAATCTTAATGTAACAAGAGTTATATTTTGAAAGAAAAAATTATCCAAAAAAATCAATAATCTATTAAACTGATTTGAACCGGTAATTATGATAAATATAAATAAAATTTATATGACGTTCGTAAATTTCCTTCCATTAAGAATAATTAAAACTAATTCTACAAATTGTTCTAAGAATATGTTTCTTAAAAACCAAACACTCAATATAAATAAAGTTAAAATTTACCAATCTTGTAAATTAGAAAAAAATCAAGAAAAGACATCATATAAAAAAGACGAAAATGATGAGAACACACTGACTTTTTTACAAGAAATTATATTTGAAATGAAAATGATCGAATGGCCATCTATCGACAGACTTTTTAAACAATTTGTTATAGTAGTTATTAGTTTAGTTTTCTCAGCAATTTTTATTTATTCAGTTGACGGCGTGTTCACGTCATTAAGTAAAATTTTGTTCGAGGGAAATTAACCATATGAACATATTCAAAAAATGTGTTTAAATTGATCTATTATTTTCTAACAAATCTTTTTTAAGTATTTTATTAATGGTAAAATAGAACAAACTAAAATGCAGGAACCAATCTAAATAATAAGGGATAATTAAACTATAAATAATTGGTAATAAAAACGTAATATATGTTTTTTTAATTGATATTAAATTTTAATATATTTTAAGAATAGATATGATTATTTTTTTTTTTATAATTTTTTTTAAATTTGTACAAAATTTAAAAATAAAATATTTATTTTTAGAAAAAACTACCTCACTTTGTTATAAATTTATCTCTCAAATCTCTTTGAGGTCATTTTATTCTTTTGGAATCTGCTTAAAATTAGAAAATCTATTGCTTAATTTAGTCTTACTTTCATTCTCAAATAAAAATTGTATAAAATATTTACCTAAATGGTTTTACTTGTTAGTAAAAATAATTCGAAAGAAGCTAAAAATTCTTTATGGTACTACTCATATCAAAAAAAAACTTTTTAACTTAGATACCTCTAAATTTATTTTCAAGGAAAAGAGTTTTAATTCAACTTTTATATGGTCTTCACGTAAATATTCAAGTTTTAATAAAAATAATAAGGATATGAGCTGGAGAATCGCAAAAATTTTTTTCTCATGTATTTTGTGTAAAAAAAGTGTTGCTATTGTTAATTCAAGTAAATTTTTTGGTGTCTTTAATCTATCCCA
>Ga0105052_10002234_pt1 | contig 24113 bp, 28 predicted proteins | sample FRY03_FD_78094 | JGI IMG/M metagenome (GOLD analysis project Ga0105052, IMG submission 78094) | Freshwater microbial communities from Lake Fryxell liftoff mats and glacier meltwater in Antarctica - FRY-03 | ecosystem: Environmental > Aquatic > Freshwater > Ice > Glacier meltwater ... | reverse complement strand
TTTCGGCCGCCGAAGCCGCGCTCCCTCACGGCCAGATCAACCGGGCGGGGAAGGACAGTGGGTGTTGCCGACCCGACATCAGGGCTGCTCGGGGGGACTGGAGCGGCGCATCATCACGAACAAGGCAACCGATACGACCGGCAGGATGAAAGCCGACCAGAGCACAAGCCCGGTGTTGTCGGCGCAATGATTGTCGTTCTCGACCATCTGATAGATGTGGCCGTAGGCGTCTCCCAGGACCTGGATGCTCATTACCAGGATCACCGCCACCCAGAACATCGGGTTTCGGATCCAGATGCAGAGGAAGGCCGCAACTCCGATCGCCAGATCCCCCATGGCGTTCTCGAACTGGAAGCCACCATCGCCGCGGGTGAAACAGATTTCCCGGGCGATCTGTGGGCCGTTGAATATATGGAAAGCGGCCCCGACAATTAACCCTAAGCCGATCGTGATGCCGAGCCACCAGCGCAAAATGATCGCGATGTTTTCGCCGCGCGACCTGGTTTCCCGGCCGCGGAAAGCATGAAAGAACCCGACGATCAAGCCGAGCACGATCCAGAAAACGAAGATCAAGGGTTCACCCTAAGGGTCGACCCGTCCAACCAACCCATCAGATCGCCCCCGGCGAGGACGCCACAACCCAGCCCAGGTCGAAGGCACCCTGCTGTGTGCGGCGTAGATACCGGCGAGACCGATTTCGTACTGGAAGCCATTAATGCGCCACTCTATCGCTTTTGCAGTCGACTTGGCAAGGATGGTGTGAGACACGCCACCGCCGAGGTAGATCCACCCCAGACCCCAAAGCAGTATCCAGCGGAGCGCGTTCTCGTCGAATGGAGTCGACCCGTTCGTACCGGGTGCCTCCAGTTCGACGTTTGCGCAAATCCGGGCGATGGCTAAGAGCGCCAGACGATACGTGGGCAATAATCATCCGAACGCATCAGTTTTTTGAGTTCCCGTTAATAAGCTCCGCTTACGTTCGCCCGGCAAGCGGCTACACCCTGCTCGATCACTTCAGATCGGGCTCCAGAGAAGCCAAGGCGCAGGCACGCGCCCTGCTCGTTGTGGCAGCTTTCTCTCCCTGATTGCCTCAGTTGCCCTCTACTTATCGGGTAGCGAAAACGGAGGCATCTTCATCGGTACCTGGGTGCCCTCGATACTCACCCTGGGCGCGCTGCCCGTGCCCTCCGGGAGCGACTGACTTACGCGGTCGGGATTTTCATCTTCGGCCTCTTCATTTCAGCGACTGTCGCGAGCGCTTGTGCCCTGATCGTCTACGGAGTCAGCGCCGAGCGCCGCGAGCGTGAGGACCTCGGCGAAAATCGGATTCATTCGCCCGAGGGCTGATTCCTGGCCAAACCTGAGGGGAGCTTCCATGACCCGGCTCCGAAGCCCCTGATATAAAAGGGCCAGTGATGCCACTCCTCTATCGGCTGGGCGGGCTCGCGGCGAGGAGACCGGCTCCCGTCCTGGTCTTGTGGATCGTCGTCGTGGTCGGCCTCGGGATTGCTGGCAGTCAGGCCGGATCAAAGGCCTCCAACTCGCTCTCGCTGCCGAACACGGGTAGCCAGGAAGCGACCGACCTGCTGGAGAAGCGGTTCCCCGGCGAGGCCCAGGGATCGAGCCCCGTAGTCATCCGGTCCGCGGACTCAGGCGAGCTGACCTCTCTGGCCAACCAGCGGGCGATCAACCGGTCCGTCGAGGCGGCCAGGCGTTCGCCATTTGTTCAGTCGGCCGAGGGCCCGTTCGAAGCCCTCGCCGCCGAGGAGGAAGGGCAGCCGTCAAAGGGTGGCGGTGGCGCAATCAGCCTAAACCGGAAAACCGCTTTTTACTCAGTAACGCTGAAGCAGCAGATCACCGCCTACACCAACGGCGAGATGGCCGACCTGACCGACCAGGTCAACCGGCCACTGACCGAGGCCGGTCTCGAAAGTGCAGTCGGCGGCGCAATCGGCTCGGCGGCCGAGAAGCCCGCAAGCGATACCAGCGAACTGATCGGGATCATGGTTGCGATCGTGATCCTGATGCTCGCGTTCGGATCGGCCGTTTCGATGCTGCTACCGATCGTCACCGCGCTCCTCGGACTTGCGGTCTCGATCAACCTGATTATCCTCGCCTCCCACCTGATCGCTATCCCGAGCGTGGGCCCGACCCTCGGGATCATGATCGGGCTCGGCGTCGGGATCGACTACTCCCTCTTCGTTCTCTCGCGACACCGCGAGCAGGCCGATGCCGGAATGGACCTGAAGGAATCGATCGCCCGTTCGGTGGCGACCTCCGGCTCCGCCGTCACCTTCGCCGGCGGGACGGTGATCATCGCCCTGCTCTCGCTCGCCGTGGCCCGGATCCCGATCATCACCGCGATGGGCTATACCGCCGCGATCGCGGTCGTGGTGGCGATCCTTGCGGCGACGACCCTCCTGCCCGCGATTCTGGGTTTGCTCGGCCCCCGCTACGACTCGCTCCGCCTGCCGTTCCTGCGGAGCGGAGGCTCCAAAACCGACCACGACCGGTCCGGCTGGGCCCGGTGGGCCCGTGGCGTTGCGAAGATGAAGTGGACCTCCGCAATCGGCGCGCTGCTGGTACTCCTCGCCCTGGCCTTCCCCGCCCTCTCGCTCGAGCTTGGTCAGGTCGACACCGCCGACGGCCCGAAAGACGCCCAGCCGACCAAGGCGTACAACCTGCTGAGTTCAGGTTTCGGGAAGGGTTCGAACGGGCCGATACTGGTCGCAGTGCGGCTGGACGGCAAGCCCGAGGGCAAGGGGGGTCTCACCAACCTGGCCAAGCAGATCGAGAAGCAGCCCAACGTCGCCTCGGTATCGCCGCCTCAAGTGAACTCCTCGGGATCAGCGGCAACGCTCACCGTCACCCCGAAATCGGCCCCACCCAGTGAGGCGACCCAGCAGCTGGTCGAACGACTTCGCTCGGAGACGATTCCCAAAGCGCTCGACGGGACCGGTCTGGAGGCCTTCGTCGGAGGGGTCACCGCCGGCTACATCGATCTGGCCGATGAGATCACCAAAAAGCTCCCTCTCGTGATCGCGATCGTGATCTTGCTCAGCTTCCTGCTGCTCCTCGTCGCCTTCCGCTCGATCGCGATCCCGGCCCAGGCTGCCGTGATGAACCTGCTTGGTGTCGCTGCCTCGTACGGCCTGCTGGTCGCCATCTTCCAATGGGGCTGGGCTGCTTCGGCTATCGGCCTGGCCGGAGCCGTACCGATCGTCTCCTTTGTGCCGCTGATCATGTTCGCGATTCTGTTCGGGCTCTCAATGGATTACGAGGTCTTTCTTGTGAGCCATATCGACGAGGAAAGAGAAAATGGTGCCTCCACGACCGATGCGGTAGTCAGGGGTCTGTCCAGAAGCGCCAAGGTGATCACCTCTGCTGCCCTGATCATGATCGCGGTCTTCGGCAGCTTCGTTCTGACCGACGACCCAACCGTCAAGCAGTTCGGGCTGGGGCTCGCCTTCGCGATAGCGATCGATGCCACCGTGATCAGATGCGTGCTGGTCCCGGCGATCATGGTCATCATGGGGAAAGCGAACTGGTGGCTGCCATCCTGGCTGGATCGCATCCTCCCCAGGATCGGTATCGAGGGAACCGCCTTCATTGAGAAGCTCGATGCCAAAGCGGAGCCAAAGACCGGCCCGATGAAGTGAGCGACGCCTCCAGCTGGTTCCCGGGGATGATCGCCGTCCTGGCAGTGGCCGGGTCATTCGTGTTTTCGGCTTCACTGCTGCGGCGCCTGATGCTCGGGATCGTCAGCCTTTCCCGCCCTGCACTGCTGGTCCTCCCGGAACCGACAGGACCCATCTGGCCACAGCAATCGGGATCAGGGCCTGCCTCGCTGGCCACCAGACGATCTTTGCTTCAGCGACTGAGTGGGTAGCCCGGCTCCTGGAAGCAAAGCGCGAGGGTCGTTTCGAAGAAGAGATCACCCGGCTTGGCCGGATTCCGCTTCTGATCGTCGATGAGGTCGGCTACATCCCTTTTGACCCCGAAGGCGCCAACCTGAAGTTCTCGCTGATCTCAGCCCGCTACGAGCGCGCGCCTTTAATCATCACCTCAAACAAGGCCTTCTCGGCCTGGGGCGGGATATTCGGCGACGAGGTGGTTGCCGCGGCGATGATCGACCGACTGGTCCACCACGCCGAGATCCTTTCGCTGAAGGGCGACTCCTACCGGCTCAAAGACCGGGACCTGGGTCGGGCGAAGCCGAGCCCCGCCTGAGAGATCAGAGGATCGGCCTATCGGGATCCCTTGCGCAGTACCACCAGTACGGGGTTTGGGGATCCAATCTCTCCAACAAGGTCGAGGCAATCGGGCTCGAACAGCAGACCCGGCCGGTCCCGTGTCAGACTTGGCGTGCCTCGTCGAGGCCCGTCCGGAGGGGTGGCAGAGCGGTTGAATGCACTGGTCTTGAAAACCAGCATGCGTCTTAATGGCGTATCGAGGGTTCGAATCCCTCCCCCTCCGTTGAGATTCTCCACGAAACGGCGCGACTTCTGAGCTCATGAGTGTTACTGTCGGCAACGGAGTAGAAATTTGACCCACTTGAGAGGTTGCCGCAGGTGAAACGAGCAAACTTTGTGGTCGCAGGGGCGCTGGTCGCGCTGTCGATGTTCGTGATGGCAGCCCCAGCTGGCGCCCTGTCACCGCTACCGGGGCGGATCTACGCCCTAGCCGACGTTGGTGGCACCCGGGGCGACCTGTTCAGGACCACTCAGACCAACTCATGGTTTCGCTTGACCTCCGGGCTCAACTTTCCGGAGTCCGTCGCGGCTTCGCCCGATGGGAGTTTCGCTGTTATGTGCGCCAGCCGTGGGGGAGCTTCGCCTTACCGGATCTACCGGGTAGCGGCCGCGGGCGGCGGTCTGAGGAACTTGATCGGGAATCGGCAGGGCTGCGGCCAGACGGTCTCTCCTGACGGGGCAAAGGTTGCCTACATCGATACCGGACGGGGAAGCGCGAAGCTGAGCGTCGTCGGTTCTCGCGGCGGTGGGCACCGGGTCCTGTACAGGTTCTGCGCAGGCTGCCTCTACAACCCGGTCTGGGCAAACGGTCGCATCTACTTCGAGCGCAAGGAGACCGGAAACGTAAGCGCAGACTTGGAGATTTACTCAGTTCGTGCCAGGGACGGCGAGGGTCTCAGGCAGCATACGAATGACCGCGGGGCCCTGATTGATTACAACCTTGCCGACGTCTCCCGGAACGGCCGGAAGCTGCTCGTTATCGAGCGGGAACCCGGGCCCCCCGCCGTCCATAGCCTCTCGATCATCGGCCTGTCGCCCTCCGGGGCCTTCAGGAGCCGGCGCACGATTACATCTGGAGCCGAGAACATCGCAGACGCCTCATTCTCACCCTCGGGTGACTCGATCGCTTATGCCAGGCGAACGACCTCGAGTGACTTGTCGCCTTACGAACTCTGGACCGGTCCCTTGGCGCCAGGAAGATGGCGTACCCTGTTTTCGGTCCCCTCACTTTCCACTCTGGGCACGTACTCGATCGACTGGGTCAGGCGTTAGGGGGACAACTTCTTAAGGCGTTTAGAGGGTTCGGATCCCTCCCCCTCCGCTGCACGTCCGGGATCCTGCATAGAGAGCAGATTGCCCCGCCAAACGCTGCGCTGGATCGGTCTTGATCGCTATTCCTGGGTCTGAGTGGTCGCAGTGACGGTGCACTGGACCGGCCCGCCGATGCCGTGGTTGTTGATGCCGTCAACGCTGACTTGGGCTCCGACCGTGCCTGCGCCGCTGCCTCGTGAGAGGCTGTATTCCCAGTGGCCACCCGTACCGAGGCCACCCATAGCCTGGGCGATAAGCGGCGCGCCACCGCCGGCGGAGAAGAAGCCTGCGTCCTGATCGCTGGTCGCGGCCGGCCCGACTCCGGCCGGCAACTCGCTGAAGGTCACAGTCCCGGCGCCGAAGAACGGCTGCGAGTCATCGAAGCTCAACAGCCTGACCCGGATCGAGTAGTTGGGCGGACCGAAGCAGGCGATCAGCTCGATCTTGCCCATTGTCGGCACGGCGGCCAGCACCGGCGCGGGATCCGGCAGGAAGCCGACCGCATCAACGGTGACGCTGGTCATGAACTGCTCACCATCGCCCTCGACCAGCGCATCCGGCAGTCCGCCTGTTGATCTCTCGAGATCCGTGTACCTGCCGGTTCACTCAAGGGGCCAGGCGGGCAGATCAGCGGTAACGCTGGTTCACGGCGCGCAGCCCGTCACTCGCACAGCCGCGTTTGCCGACGGGCTGATCTGGTCCCCGGGGCCAGTAGGCTGGCCGGAGTACTGACATGGAACTCACCGAGCGGGTAAAGGAGTGGCGTTCAAGGGGACGGAGCGAGCGCTTCCGGGACCACGAGATCCATGTGCACGAAACCGAAGGCGAGGGATCGCCGCTGCTGCTGCTCCACGGATTCCCGTCGAGCTCCTACGACTTCAAGGCACTGCTGGCAGAGCTCGAAGGCCGCCGGACGCTCACCTTCGACTTCCTCGGCTTCGGGCTCTCGGACAAGCCGCGTGATCACGTCTACACCCTCGGCTGGCAGGCGGACCTGACCGAGGAGCTGGTCCACCGACACTTCCCGGGGGAGAAGGTGTTTCTGGTCGCCCACGACATGGGCACTTCCGTCTCGACCGAACTGTTCGCCCGTGATCTCGAGGGCCGGCTCGGGTTCGGCATGACCGGCGCGATGCTGTTCAACGGCAGCATGATCCTCGACCGGGCCACGCTGACCCGCAGCCAGAAGCTGCTGCGCGGCCGGCTCGGTCCGCTCGCCTCGAGGCTTGCCAGTTACCGCGTCTTTCGCCATGAGTTCGCGGAGCTTTTCTCCCCGTCCCATCCCCTGAGCGACGAAGAGGCCGCTGACCAGTGGTCGCTGATCTGCCACAACGGTGGCCGCCAGATCGGCTACAAGCTGATCCATTACCTGGAGGAGCGGGAACGGCTGACCGACCGCTGGCACGGGGCGATCCGTGACTGGGAGGGAGACCTCAGCCTCACCTGGGGGGAGCTCGACCCGGTCGCCACCGTCTCGGTTCTGGAAGCCCTGATCGAACTGCGTCCGGGGGTTCCGGTCGAGAGACTGCCGGACCTCGGCCACTACGCGCAGGTCGAAGATCCGGCGATGATCGCCGCGACGATCGGGCGGGCCGAGTCCGCAGCGGCCGGCTGATGGCTCACCGAAAGGCTGGTCCGGTGCCCGCCTCGCGGCTATGCTTCGCGCCATGATCGAGAAGCACGACGAAGAAGCGGAAAGGCGTGAAGCCGAGCGGGCGGTCTCAGAGGCCGGCGGCGGTGAAGCGGAGGGATTCGAGCTGGCCGAGCAGGAGCTCATACGCCAGGCCGAAGGAATCGACGACGGCCATGATCCGGTCGCGGAGGCAGGCCTGCCGGAGGCGGAGGAGCCGACCGCGACCTACGGCGAAGCCGACAAAGAACACAGCTCGGAACGCCCGGGTGACGATCACGACTGATCGCGGCGCGACGGTCTGATCAACTGACCTTCGGCTGCTGCTACCTGGCTACGGGCGCTTCTTGGCTTTCGGCAACGTGTACCGCTGGTAGACGCAGCGAAGCCCGTCCCTCACGATCGTCGCCTCACCGTTGGAGCTGACCACCAGTGGACGGCGGAGCTTGCGTGTCCTGAACCTCCAGCCCGGCGGCAGCGCCACGAGCGGATTGCTGCCGACCGAGTTGATCGTCTTCAGGTTGAGGCCCGGATCCACCGTGTCGGTGAAGGCCTGCATCACGTAGCGGCGACCGGTTGGGGAGATCATCTCCCGGAAGCGACCGGAGGCACCACGTGGCGAGGAGATCAACCTATAGCCAACCGCGTCGGCACTGCCACTTCGTGACACCCTGGCGCATGATCGAGTCCCCCGAGATGCCGACGAAAACCTGCTGGGAGCAGTGAAACCTGCCGTCCCGGCGCCGGTAGGCGTTTTCGGTCACCAGGCATCTGTGGCCGGACCCTGTCCACCGGCACCACTTCACGTCGTAAGCGAGGCAGGGACCCCATTCGAAGCAGTCGGGCTCCAGATACAGCCAGGCGTTCTCCCTGGCGGCGAGCCCCGAAAGCTGAGCCGGCGGGAGCGCACCGTCACCGACGGCGTCAATCCCCTGACTTGTCTCGAGCAGATCAGCGACCGCGGACCGGACAGGGTCAGCCGCGACCCGCGCATATACGCCTGGCGAATACTTGCCGGCACAGCCCCTTCCGTAGGAAGTGATGCCGACCAGTCTTGGCGTGCCGTCAGCACCGTAGGCGACCAGCGGCCCGCCGCTGTCTCCCTGGCAGGTGTCATGGCCACCGAGGGCCCGTCCCGCGCAGAGCTGGGTGGCCGGCCGGAATCCACCGAACTTGCGGTAGGCGCGGCGGCAGGAGAGGTCGGGGAGCAGGGCCACCTCGGTGGACATCAGCTGGTTGGTTCCGTAGGGCGCGCTGCGGGTGACGCCCCACCCGCTTACACGCCCCAGGCGCCCGGTGGCCCACAGCGCCCTTTCGGCAGGCCCGGCGATCAGGATTGGCTCGCCCGCCGCCGGGGAGGCCAGCTCAAGGACCGCAACGTCCCACTCCTGCCGGGCGTCCTCGAACAGGGGGCGATCCAGTTCGTCTACCCAGATAACCGAATCCACCACTGCCGTGCTCGTGCCTTGTGAAGTGGCATTCAGATGGCTTCGGCCGGAGACCACCTGGTAGGTGCCGGGGGGAGTCTGCTGTCCGTTGTCGAGGACGCAGTGAGCGGCGGTAATCACGATCGTGGGTGCGACCAGTGTCCCTCCGCAGAACTGCCGGTCCTTTACCGAGCCGCCGCCGTTGCTTACCAGTGCGACCTGCCACGGCACCGTGGCGACCGGGGTTTCCGTTCCGCCGATGACGCTGATTCCGGCACGGGGCAACGGTGCGACCGGATTCGCCGGCGTTGGCGACTCGCCCCCGATTGCGGTCGAGTAACGCTCTGCCCGTGGCTCGACGGAGGTTCTGGTGGCCCCGGCCTGAGCGGGCACGAACAGGAGCGACGCAACCAGGACGGTCATCGCGGCGAGGCCGACCCTCCGAAGCGATCCTGACCGGCCATCCCTGCACAGCTTCGCTCTCTGGATCACGCCGACGATGGTACCAGCGGCCCGCTCAGATTCAGCCGGGCCCGCTCAGATTCAGCCGGGTCCGCTCAGATGCGGCAAGGTCCGCTCAGATGCGGCCAGGTCCGCTCAGATGCGGCCGGGCCCGGTCAGATTCAGCCGGGTCCGGTCAAATACTGCCGCAGGTGCCCCAGGTTCCACGGGAGTCGAGACGGGCGATGCGCTCGGCCCGCTTGTAAGGGGCGAAACGGCTGAAGCGACTGCCGACCACGTAGACCTTGGCCCGGCCCTTGCTGACCATGACCCGGCCGAGGTCGGCTCCATCCCTGCTGACGTAGGCGAGCAGGCGTCCGTAGCGGTCGCGCTTTGGCTGTCTCGGGTCGGTCACGACCCGGAGCCGGCCACGGGCCAGCCGCTTCATGAGCGCCGAAGCGTTACGACCGCCACACTCGACGCCACCGTAGACCTCAGGCGTGTCGATCCCGAGGATTCGTATGCGCACGATGCCGCGACCGGCCCGGCGCACGTCGATCGTATCCCCGTCGACCACGTTGACAACCCGGCCGGAGAACCTGACTTCCTTCGGTGGCAGGGGCGGTTTACCACCTGGCCGCGCGGTCGAACACGGACACGGAAGCGACTCGCAGGCGACACCGTCGGAGTTCGAGTCCAGCCGGTACGGATCGCCTTTGAGCAGGTACTTCTGGGCCTGGGCCTGAGTCGAGAAATCGGAGCAGTCGTAATCACGCGCCGCTGACGGCGAGGCGAAGGCGAGCAAGCCGAGGGCGGCAATGGTCAGGGCGGCAATGGTGATTGTGAGCAGGGACTTCACGCCCGCCACACCTTACGCTCCGGGTTGACCTTGGGTCGAAGTTCCGCGTCGATCAGTCCGGCCCGCTTCACGGCCTGAACCACCATTTGTCTTGCTTTGAGGTCGCCTGAGAGCCGCGTCCCGCTTGTTGGCAGGAGCCGCTCCGCGCCCACAAGCAGGAACCGCTTCCCACTCGCAAGCAGGCAGGTAACTTGTTACGCACAACCACGGTCCCGACGCAAGGGGCCGCCGAGCGAAGGATCGGAACCCGGATGGAAAGAGCTGAAACGAGCGCTGCCGGAAAGACGCCCGGCGAGCAGCCACGGGCCGGCGACGCATCCGGTGCAGGTGCCGCGGGCGCGGGCGCGGGCGGGTCGGCCGGGTCGACCGGATCGGCTGACCTGGCCGAACTGCTCGCGGGCCTGCTCTCCCCCGATCAGGTGATGACTTCCGGGCCGGAGTTCAGGCAGGCGCTGAGCGACGGCACGGTGAACCGTGGCATCTCCGGGACCGCCGACGCCCTGGTCGAGCCGGAATCACCCGAAGAGGTCGCCGCGGTGCTCGCCTTCTGTTACGAGAACGGACTGCCGCTGGTTCCAAGGGGAGGCGGCACCGGCCTGGCTGGTGGCTCCGTGCCGGACGGCGGAGTGGTGATCTCGCTGGCCCGCCTCGACCGGGTCCGCTCGCTCGATCCCGGCCTCTGGCGGATGGAGGTAGAAGCCGGGGTGACCACCGAAACCGTCCACCGGATCGCGCTCGAGAACGGACTGCTGTTCCCGCCCGACCCCGGAGCCAGCGGGCAGTCAACGATCGGCGGCAACATCGCCACCAACGCCGGCGGACCCCACGCCTTCCGGTACGGAGTGACCGGCAACTGGGTGACCGGCCTGGAGGTGGTTGTCCCGCCCGGCAGGGTCATCCGCACCGGCGGGCCGGTGAGGAAGAACGTCGCCGGGCTGGATCTCACCAACCTGATCATCGGCTCCGAAGGCACACTCGGACTGGTCACCGCCGCCTGGCTGAGGCTGGTCCCTGCCCCGGAGGCCCGCGGGGTCGCGATCGGCTTCTATGAGAGCAGCACCGCTGGCTGCGAAGCGATCCTCGCCGTCATCGCTTCCGGGATCCAGCCCACGGCGCTCGAGTTCCTCGATCGCGGCACCCTGGCCGCCAGCCTCGGATCTTTTCCGTTCGAAGCACCGGACCGGCCGGGCTTCGCGGTACTGGCCGAAGCCGACGGTTCAACCGCCGAGGTGGAGCGTGTCCTCGGCGAACTGGCCGAGACGCTGGCCGCCGCAGGCAGCCGGACGAGTCACCCGCCCGGGCCGGCGTCGAGCGCGGAGGGTCCGACCCGGAACGGGGTCGTGACAATCACCAAGCGCAGCGACACCGACGCGCTCTGGGCCTGGCGCGACGGGGTCTCCTACGCGGTCGCCGCCCAGCGCGGCGGCAAGATCTCGGAGGACATCGTGGTACCGGTGGATCGCCTTGCCGAAGCGGTGGAAGGTACGCTCGAGATCGGCAGCCGCCACGGCCTCGAAGCCTGCTCCTGGGGCCATGCCGGCGACGGCAACCTCCACTCCACCTTCCTGGTCGACCTGGCCGACCCCGACCAGATGGCCCGTGGCAAGACGGCTTCCGATGAGCTCTTCGCAATGGCGATCCGGCTCGGTGGTTCGATCAGCGGCGAGCACGGGATCGGCAGCCTCAAGACAGGCCATGTCAGGGAGGCCCTCGGCGACACCGCAGTAGCCCTCCAGGCCGACATCAAACGCGCCTTCGACCCGAAGCTGCTGCTCAACCCGGGCAAGAAGATCCCCCCGCCCTGACCGGCCCCGCCGCGGTCGACGCAGCCACAGCAGCCCCGCCGTGGTCAACCCGGCAGCCGCTACCGTCGCCTGTTCCATGAGCCTTTGATCGAGCTCCATGACCCTGACCTGGTTCCAGAGTAAGGCGAGTGCGGCACGCCGCGACCTGAAGCTCGATTCCAGAGTACGCCCCGCCCGCAGGGAACGGGCCAGGGCCGCCGATGCCTCGACGAACAGGAGTCGGGCGGGAGTGACCTCGTCGGCTTCCTCCCAGATCCTCCTGCATGCGGGAGTCGTGGGTTCCTCGATGAACATCGGGACGAATGCCGAAGTATCGAGGTAGACGATCATCCCCGCTGTTCGTCGATCGGGTCGCTCGCACCACCTTCACCTGGCAGGGCGGGCGGCAACGGCATTTTCGGCCGCTCGGCCGGGGTGATCCTGCCTTCGGCGACCAGCTTCTCGAACTTGGACATGCCCTCGCAGGGAACAAGCCTGGCGATCGGCTTGCCGTGACCGGTGACGGTGATCTCACCGCCCGCCCGGATGGTCTTCAGGTGGCGGCTGAGGTTGTCGCGCAGATCCCTGACGCCGACCCCCGGAGCCCCTCCTGATGTGGCGCTTTTTTGTTTCATACTTGTGGTCACTTCATCACCACTCCCAGGGATCGGTCAACGTTTCAGTCTGAGGTATGGGGGAAACTCGCCCCTGCAAAACCGGTCGCAGGTACGAGGCCGGAGGCCGTGCGGGCATGTTCCTGGCGTGGATAAACAATTCGTACTGCAATAGCGCAACTCTTCCTTTTAAACGGGGTTATGGGGTTGATAACGGCGGTTGGCCCGGTGTCAGGCCCGGAAAAACCGCCACGTGTTCTCTGGGGGAGGGCACGGTAGGGAAAGGGAGGGAGTTCGGGGGCTCGGTCCGACAAGGACCGGGCCACCGGAGCCCTTCCCGCCTCAAGTGACCAGAAAAGTTTCAGCGCTGTCTCGGCCGGCAGACAGTAGGCCGGGCGGCCTCAGGCGCGGGGACCGGGCACGTTGCGGAAGCGGAACTGCTGCGCTTCCATGCCGGCCTGGACGAAGTGGCACTCGCCTCCGGCCTCGAGTCCGAACAGGCCGATCACCGCATCGACCACCGTCTCGACCGGGATCACCGGGATGCCGCCCTCGGTCAGGCCACCCTTGATCGGGTCGATGATCCGGGTGTCGGCGAAACCGGGGCAGATCGCGTTGAAGTGGATGCCCTCGGGCCGGAGCACCGGGCCGAGCGAGCGGGTCAGCCCGACGACCGCGTGCTTGTTCGCGGCGTAGATCGGGTCGAAAGGAACCGGCGCCAGGCCGGCCAGCGACGAGGTCGCGACGATCGCGCCGCCGCCGCGCTCGCGCATCGCGGGCACGACCGCGTTCAGGCCGAAGACGACCCCGTCCAGGTTCACGCCCATCGCCCGGCGATAGGTATCGAGGTCGAAGTGCTCGATCAACCCGCAGTTGGTGGCGATTCCGGCGTTGAGAAAAGCGAGGTCGAGGCCGCCGAATTCCGCGACCGCGGCGTCAACCGCCGCCGCGCTCGCCTCCGGCACGGAGACATCGGTCTCGACGAACAGACCGCCTACCTCGGCTGCCGCCGCCCTGCCGGCGTCGACCTCGATGTCGGCGAGCAGCAACTTCGCACCGGCCGCGGCCAGTCTCACCGCCGTCGCCCGACCCAGTCCGTTCGCCGCGCCGGTAACCAGCGCCACTTTGCCTTCGAAGTCCATCCGCGCATCCTTGCAGACCGGCAGCCGGCGCGTGACCGGCGAGGGTTTGCCAAACCGCCGGGGTGGCTCAGTGATTCGGCGGGCGGTCCGCGATCAGCTCGAGCGCATGCGGCAGGATCGGCAGCAGAGCGGCGGCCGACTCGGCGATGCCCGGTGCGGCACGCTCGATCACCGATGCGGTCGCCTCCGGGGTCTGGTCGGAGGGCGAGAAGCCGGTGCCGCCGGAGGTCAGGATCAGGTCGGCGCCACCCTCTTCAGCCCAGTGGATCAGCCGCTCGGCGATCAGATAGCGGTCGTCGCGAATGATCTCCCGGGCGATCACCCCGGCTCCGACGGCAGCGGCCAGCTCGACCAGGGCCTCGCCGCTCGCGTCGTCCGAATCGGTTCCGGCCCGCGAGGTGCTGATCGTGATCAGGGCGGCAGAGCTCACTCGCCGGACCCCGGACTGTCGCCACCGGTCCCCGGACTGCCACCGCTGGCCCCCGGACTTTCGCCGCCGGTCTCCGCGGACCCGGTTTCCTGTTCGGCGCTGTCGTCGGCGTCGCCCCGCAGCCAGTGACCGCTTCTGCCGCCGCGCTTTTCGATCAGAACGGCCTGCTCGATCGAGACGCCGCGTTCGATGCCCTTGACCATGTCGTAGATGGTCAGTGCGGCGACCGAGCAGGCTGTCATCGCCTCCATCTCGACCCCTGTGCGGTCGCGGGTCCGCGCCTCGGCCGTCACCTCGACCAAGCCGCTGCCGGGATCGACCGAAACTTCCACATCTATATATGTGAGCGGCAGCGGGTGGGCCAACGGGATCAGTTCGGCGGTGCGCTTGGCCGCCTGGATGCCGGCGATGCGGGCCACCTGCGCCACCTCCCCTTTCGGGCCGGTGCCGTCGGCGACCGCCTTCGCAGTCTCCGGGGAGACCGCCAGCATGGCCCGGGCCCGGGCCATGCGCTCGCTCACGTCCTTCTCCCCGACATCAACCATGCGCGCCTGGCCGTCCTCGCCGATGTGGGTCAGGCGTTTGCTCATGACGCGGCCTGTTCCCGATCCGCCACCGGCAGGGTTCCTTCGACCCGGCGCCGCTCGCCGTCTGCCTCGACTTCTACCTTCCAGACCGGTGCCTCGGCCTTGATCCGGTCGATCGCCTCGCGGGCCCCGGCGAAGGCCTCGCCACGATGGGGCCTTGAGGCCTTCGAGGACCTGGTCCATCGAGTCCCTCCTGGTCAGCCGGAAGAAGCAGTCGCGCTCAAGCGCATCGATCGAGACGTTGATCCGATCGAGCCCGGCCGCGGCGAGCTCGGCTGCGTCACGCCCGAGCAGGTAGCCGTTGGTGGTCAGCGAGAGGTCCCTGATCGTGCCCAGCCCACTCAGCCTGGCGACCAGCTTCGGGAACTCCCGCCGGACCAGCGGCTCACCACCGGTCAGCCGCACGTCCTCGATCCCGATCGAGGTCAGCAGCGAGACCAGCCGCTCGATCTCCTCGAAGCTGAGGATCTGCTCGCGGTCCATCCAGGCCAGACCCTCGGTCGGCATGCAGTACTGGCAGCGGAAGTTGCAGCGGTCGGTGACCGAAACACGCAGATCCGAGATGCGGCGTCCGTGAGAGTCGGTCAGCAGCTCGGGCGACCCGGCCGCGAAGGTCGCGCCAGAGCCGGGAACAGGGACGGTCGCCATCGGTCTGAGGATAGCGCCGCCATGAATCACTCGGGCAGGTACTCGTCCTTCGCCTCGGTACGGGAATGACCGCGCGGGGCGAAGTGGCGCTGCAGAAGCAGCGTGATCGTGCCCGTGGTGACCAGCAGGGTCAGGTTGATCGCCAGCACGACAAGTGCGCCGAGCGCCTGGTCGAGCTCGCCCAGGGCCAGCGCCACGCCCATGAATCCGGATGCCGGAACCGTGGTCACCGAGATCGCCACCCCAACCGCGTTGGCGGCGCGCGTTTCGAAGGAGAGGATGGCCGCGACGCCGGCGGCGGCGGCGATCAGGACTGTCGTGTAGTCGGCGTTGGCGAGTCCGCGGTGGTCGAAGAACTCGATACTCATGCCGCGATCGATCAGTCCGACGGTGGCCAGCGCCAGAGTCATGATGAGGGCCACAATCATCACCAGGCCCATTCCGATCACCAATGTTCCGAATGCACGGCGGGCGAGGAAGTAACGCCGGCCGACCAGCCCGACCGAAGTCGCGCACAGCGGCAACAGGTCGGGGCTGACCGCCATCGCGCCGACGATCAGGATCACATTGTCGGTGATCACGCCCAGGCCGGCGATCACGCCGGCGACCATCATCAACATGACGTAGCGGGCGACCGGACGGGCGTGGGCCCGGGCCTCGCCGACGATCTCGACCCAGGCGAAGCCGTCCTCGGCCGAGCTGGAGATACCAGTGCCGGGGCCGGGCGCGATCACCTCCTGCCTCAGGATCACGTAGTCGCCGTGAGGGATGCGATGCTCGTGGAAGACCTTCAGCACCTCGTCAGCCGCGGAGGGCGAAAGGTCGGCCGAAACGATCCACTCCCCGTTGCAGGCTTCCGGCTGCACGGCGACCCTGCGGACCCCATCGATCCCGTCGAGACTGCGCACGATCTCGTCCTTCGCGGCGTCGAGCGCCGTCACCCGAAGTCTCAGCAAGTCATTTCCCGGTAGCCCTGACGGTGCTCATCCCGCGGAACGGTACCGGGCCGGGAGCAACCCGCATAGGGTCGCAGCAGATGAGCGACATAAACCGGGACACCGAGAAGCGAGAACACACGATCGACGAACTGGTCGAGAGGGCGAAGGGCTACCCGTTCCCCCGTCCTACCGGTTCTTTCGTATTCACCCACGGGCGGACCTACCCGGTGCCCCATCCCGCCGGGCCGTGGAAACCGGAGATGGAAATCGCCGACGGCGAGCGCACCGTCACTTTCGCCGAACTCTGCGAGACAGCCGCCGCCGGGTCTTCGCGCGGAGCTCCGCCTTCCGGCGTTCGCCCCGGATCGCCGGCCACTGACTACGCCTGCGACGAGCGCACGCCCGTATTCGGCTACAGCTCCAACGCCAGCCCGGAGGCTCTGTCCCACAAGTTCGCGATGCTGCCCCATGCGGTGATCCCGTCGATCCGGTGTCAGGTCACCGACTGGGACGCGGTCTACTCCTGCCATGTCTCCCGGGGCTACATCCCCGGGGCGATCCACCCCTCGCCCGGAACCGAACTCCACGGGACGATGAGCTGGCTGACCGACGAAGAGCTTGAGCTGATGAACGCCTCCGAGAGTCTCGGCATCAACTACGAGTTCCGGCCGCTGAAAGGCACGACCGCGAAGTTCGAGAACGGCGAGCAGATCACCAGCCCGCTCGCCTACCTGACCCTCCACGGAGAGCTGCGGATCAACGACCTGCCGGTCGCAGTCGAAGGCACGATCGCCGACAACCGCCGCTACGGCGTCATGGCCGAAGTGGAGATCCTCAAACTCGCCCACCCTCGAATCGCCCCCGAACAGGACCTCGACCAGATGATCGCCTCGGCGATCGAGTCCTTCGAAACCCGGCAGGCCCTGACCACGAAGCTCAAGGACTGCCACTTCACCACTCCCGGCGGAACCCCCGAGCCATCGGCCGACTGAGGGGCAGTTGCCCTTGGCAGTACCCACTTCGCTTCCCGGAGTCGAGTCACGGACGTCGAATGCGAACTTTCCGTTGAACTGCCTGCGGGATCCGTTTTCCGTTTGACGGACAGTAATCGTCGCTTGCCCTCAAATTGTCACCTGATCGCAGTGATTCGGACCAGGCCGCGGCCAGCGCCCCTATCGGGATCCAGCGCTCGGACGGATCGAGCTCTGTGACCTGGGGCCCGAACGCCTGCCGGATCATCTCCATCACCTCCCTGTCCGGGTCGGAGCGGTAGCCCACGGACCCGCCACCCGCCGGGCCGGACGACCCGTTGTTCAGGGTCTCGACCAGTTCCGATCCACAGGCGGTGCAGCAGCGAAGGGCCGCTTCTCCGCTCTCGAACTGGAAAAACCACATTGCGTAACACTCACGACACTGAAACCAGTTGCTGTTCATAATGGGAACATACGTTCGTATCCCGAAAAATGCAAGCCCTTGGGCCGGAAGTTGCAGAATTTTCTCTCTTTCGTCCGAATCACCGGTGACAGAGGCCCGCCGCGGCGACCGGCGACCGGCGCTCGTCGTAGGCGCCGGAAGAAGTCGCTCAATGGTTGAGCGCTTCGTACCAATCGTCATAGATGAGTCCGTCGGGAGCTTCGACCTGAACATCCTCGTGACGGAAGCCGGAGGCAAACAGCGGGTCCTTGATTTCCTTGACCTTCGGTCCGAACACGGCCTGAATGGCCTCGAACACGTCCGAGTCAGGACCACACCGGATGATCTGGGCGTCGGGTGATCCACAAACAGGGCAAGCCGGTGGCTTCGGGATCGCCAGGACGCCGACGAAGACGTACTCCGGACGGCAGCTGCACTTGACCTTGAAATCACGCACGAACGCTCACCCCCTCCCCGAGTACCAATGATCCCGCAGGGGGAGACGCAGTCCGAAGAGCGTGTCGCATTGGACTCTGAAGCTGAGCATGACCAGAACATATGTTCGTACTCTCAATAATGCAAGTCCCTGGGCCGCAAGTTGCGGGGTTTTTGCGTTTGCGTTCGGATCAGCGGGACAAGAGCGCTAGCCGGTGCGCCAGGGCTCGTCGACCACCAGCCGCAACTCGGACCGGAGATCGCGACGGTACGGCTCCGCCCGGCGCCCCTCCCGTGACCGGCCACCCTCCCGCCGACGGCGCGACCGGCGACGGCTCTCCCGGCGCTGGCGCTCCCCCGGTGAAATCGTGCCCCGCGATACGCAGGTCTTCGCCAACAGCCGCCCACCCCGCTCGATCAGCACCAGCACCAGGTCGTCACCGAGCGCAAGAAAGCTCGTATGCGAATCAGGAGCCGCGAGCCGGGACCACTCCGGAGCAAGGTCCACCGGCTCCCCTCCGGCACAGGCCAGAACCCCTTCCAACTCCCGCCGGGCCGAATTGAAATCCAACCCGGCACGAAACCGGTCCCGCCAACGCTCCACACAATGCTTCGAAAGCTCAACCACCACAACAACCCCCGATCCTCGACTGCCCGCCTTGGGGAATGAGTCGGCGAATCGGGCCCGCATCTGACAGCCCTCAGATGTGGCGTGCCAGTTCGGCGATCTCCGCCAGGCCGATCGCCTCAACTCCCGGCTTGACCGGATAGCGCTCCTGCCCGGGGTAGACGACGAACCCGCAGTCAGGCTGGATGTCTTCGCTGGCAGCACGGAACCCTCGTGTGAGCTTCGGTGTGAGGCTTCGCTTGATCTCAACCGCCCACCGAGGTCCTCCCGGCCACTCGAGGACAAGGTCGATTTCAGCCCCTCCGGAGCTTCGGAAGAAGCAGGCTTCCGCCCGGGACCCGGCCGCCGCGATCAGGTTCTCGATCACAAACCCTTCCCAGCTCGGCCCTGCAATCGGGTGTCCGAGGATCGCGTCGCGGTCTTCCAGCCCGAGCAGCGCGTGGAGGATGCCCGAGTCCCTCACGAACGCCCGAGGCGTTCTGGTCAGCCTCTTGCCGACGTTGGCAGTCCACGGCTCCAGTCGCCTCACCAGCATCAGGTCGACCATCAGGTCGAGGTATCTGGAGGCGGTGCTGACCGCCAGACCGAGACTCCTCGCGAGATCGGTCGCGTTGAAGGGTGCCCCCTGACGGTGGGCCAGCATGGTCCAGAAGCGCCTGAGCGTTTCCGCCGGAACCCTGGAACCGAGCTGCGGGATGTCCCGCTCGAGGTAGGTCCTGATGAAGTCCTGGCGCCAAGCCAGGCTCGTCCGGTCATCGGCCGCAAGGAAACTAAGGGGAAACCCGCCGCGGACCCAGAGCCTCTCTACCTCGTCGCGACCTGTCTCGTCGACCGTGAAGCCCTCCAGCTCGAGGTAGGAAATCCGGCCGGCGAGAGTCTCTCCACTCTGGCGGAGCAGCGCAGGCGAGGCCGATCCGAGCAGAAGGAACATCCCCGTTCCCCGCCCCTCGCGGCGCCCGCGGTCGATCAGCCCGCGCAGGACCTCGAACAGTCCCGGGGACCGCTGAATTTCGTCGACCACGACCAGTTCATCGCGGTGCTGGTCCAGGTAGAGCTCGGGTTCCGAAAGCCGGGCAGCGTCGGCCGGCGATTCGAGGTCGAGGTACACCGACGGGCGCGAGCCGGCGATTTCCAGCGCCAGCGTCGTCTTGCCGGTCTGACGGGGCCCGAGCAGGCAGACGGCCGCCTGGGAAGCCAGGCGCTCCTCAACAACCGTTCGCAGCCGTCTCTCGATCATCCTTGTAATCCTAGCATCTATCGCTAGATTTACAAGGTTACTGCGGATCCGCAAGCAGCCGTTCGAGCTGCCGACGATGCCCGCCCAGCAGGTCGAACCGTGTCTCGGGCTTCGAGCCCATCCAGAGCGGCTTCTCGTCGGGAGCGAGCAGGTAGGAGGCCCTGGCGATCCTGCCGGAGCGCTCGCGGTTCGCAGGCCAGCCGCGCTCCTCCCCGAGAGCCGTCAGATCACCGCGCCAACGTTCATTTCGGGCGAGCACCTCTGATACGAAATCCGGCCCGGCCAGTGTCGCGCTCTTGCTTCCGTTGCACTTCCGGCAGGAAGCGACGAGGTTGAAGAGCCCGTCGTCACCACTCTGAGACCACGGGATGAAGTGGTCGACCTCGCGATCCTTGCCGATCCCCGCGTCGCAGTAGAGGCAGCGCGCACCCTGGATGTCGAGCAGTCCTTCTCCGATCCGCTCGAGCCCGACGCGGTCCCTTCCGAAGAGAAACCGCTCGAACTCGACCGCCGAGCGTGCATCGTTGATGCCGGGGTTGAGCTGCGCCGCCTTGTCGGTCCACCACCGGGTGATGAAAGGCCGCAGCAACGGGCCAAGCGATGTGAGCGCCGAAGCAACGCCGGGCTTCAAACGGATGCCCGGCCCAGCACCATCACGTCCCTGGACTTTGTACCTGCGCACCGACCAGCCGCCTTCACCATCCCACGGCCAGTCGAAGTCGTAAAGGAACGGCTCGAACGGCCTCTGCAGCCGGGGAATCGGCATCTCGGCCAGTGTGCACTCGACTTCGCGGCGCAGCTTCAGCCACGGTTTGCTGTCCTCGCCGGTCAGCGTTGTCGGCAGCGTTCGACCGCTGGCCCCGGTCGTTCGGCGAAACTCCCGGATCGAGGTGACGATCTTCGCCTGCTTCTTCGGCTGGTTCTGATTCAGAACTCTGCGCGTCGACGGGTAGTAAACCGTCTGCGGCCAGTACAGCTCAATCACCCGCTCGGAAAGTGAGCTGACCGGGATCACGCCCTCCGGGAACTCGGGCGCCCGGTCGATGATCGCCATCAGCAGGGCCGGCTTGTAGGTCGTGACCGTGCTCGATTCCTCGAGCAGTGCCAGCAGCTTCTCCCCGAGGACGATCGGTTCGCTCATGCGTTCCCGTCCCGGCGACCGGTCAATCGCGCGCGATCCCGGGTTCGTCCCCGCTCCAGTGATCCGCCCGCTCCGGGATAACCCACCGGACCCCACCACGCGGATCCTTCACATCCCCCGGACGGCGCGGGATCACGTGGACGTGGGCGTGGCTGACCGTCTGGCCCGCAGCCTCGCCACTGTTGATTCCGACGTTCACACCTTCGACCCCCGGCAGGGCACCCAGCTCGTTTGTGACCTCGCGGACCAGGTCGAACAGGCCGGCCCACTCGGCCCGCTCCAGCTGCTCGGCCCGGGTGATGTGTCGCTTCGGCACAACCAGCGTGTGGCCTTCGCTCACCGGGTAGCCGTCGGGGAAGGCGACGGCGAACTCGGTCGCCGCGTAGATCGATTCGCGGTCGTTCATCCGCTCACAGAAAGGGCAGTCGCTCATGCGTTCTCATTCATGGTTCGAGTATGGGGGCGGGCGGAGGCGTGTGGCGCGCGATCAACTCGGCCGCACCGGGCCACCCACGAAGCAGCTCCTCGCTCTCGCCCAGCTCGAAGTCCTCCTCCCGGTAGCCCGGGGCCATTGTGGTGCCGACCAGGGTCCACTCGCCGAGGCTCTCGAGCGCCTGCCACCTGCCACCCGGCACGATCAACTGCGGCCGCTCGCCGGCGGGCAGGTCGGTGCCGAGAACCGGCCGATCGACCTCGCCTCCCGGCAACAGCATCGCCAGGCGCGCCGGGGCACCCATGTAGAAGTGGAAGGTCTCCGGGCCGGGCAGCCGGTGGAGCATGGTCGGCCGGTCCCGCTCGACCAGGAAGTAGATCGCGGTCGAGCTGCCGTCGTCCAGCGTGTTTCGAAACATGCCGCCCTCGCCTGGCAGCGGGGCCAGCCCGAGCAGCTTGATCACCTCCTGCGCGGTCAAGGTGTCGGTCTGGATCGAAAGCAGGGCATCGACGACCAAGGCTAGTCGCTCGCCGCACCACCAGCGACCGCCGGCGGACTCCCCCCGGCGGTGGCGCCCGGAGTAACCTGAACCCATGAGCACAACTGAAGAGAACGTCGCCCTCGTCCAGAAGTTCTACGAAGAGGCGATCAACCAGAAGGACGCGAGCGCCTGCGAGCGCCTGCTGACCGACGGCTTTGTCCACAACAACGAGTTCCGTGGCAGGGCCGGCCAGCAGACCGCGGTCAACGCCTTCCTGTCCGCCTTCCCCGATCTGAAGCACCAGATCCTGATGACGGTCGCCGAGGAGGACCGCGTCGCCGCCCACCAGAAGTGGACCGGAACGCACGAAGGAGAGTTCCTCGGAATCGAGGCGACCAGCCGAAAGGTCACCTTTACCTCCACAGCCATCCTCCTGATCCACCAGGGCCTGATCGCCCAGGCCTGGGACGAGGTCGACCTGCTCGGCCTCCAGACCCAGCTGAGCGAAGACTGACTTTTGATGCGGTGATGCGGTGATGCGCTAGCATCAATCACGTGCGCACCACCCTCGAAATAGACGATGACGTCGTCACTGCGGCACGGGAGCTGGCGGCCGGCGAAAAGCGTTCGCTCGGCTCGGTGATCTCCGAACTCGCCCGTCGCGGGCTGACGCCGGCCCAGGTCGGGTCCGAAGGAGACCTGCCCGTCATCCGGGTCCCGGCCGGCACCGCGCCGATAACCCCCGAGATGGTCCGCCGCGCCCTCGACGAGGATTGATTCGAATGTCGCTGCTAGACGTCAACGCTCTGGTCGCGCTGGCGTGGGACTCCCATGTTCACCACGCGACCATGAAGCACTGGTTCTCATCCCGGCACGCCAAGGGCTGGTCGACCTGTGCGATCACCGAGAACGGATTCGTCCGGGTCTCCTCGAACCCGAAAGTCCTTCCGAACGCAACCGGCGTCGACTCGGCCCTCAGTGTGCTCTCGGCGTTCAGGGCAGTCGAGGGCCATCGCTTCATCTCCGACGACGTCTCTCCCACCGACGACGACGTGCCAAAAATCCTCGGCCACCGCCAGGTCACCGACGCCCACCTTCTGACCCTCGCCCGCCGCAATGACATGAAGCTCGTCACCTTCGACGCCGGACTGGCCGACCTCGCCAAGGGGCGCGGTGTCGAACTCCTCCGGACCCTGTAGCGCGCCCCGAACCCCTAGGCTTCCCGCCGTGACCCGCCACGCCCTCAAACCCCTCTTCGACCGGGTGGTCATCAAGGAACTCGATCCCGAGCGGATGCGAAAGTCCGGCCTCGTGGTCCCACCCGGAACCTCCGAACCACCACCCCAGCACGGAATAGTCCTCGCCATCGGCCAGGGGGTGGACTGGTGGGAAGCCGCAGGAGTGCGAATGCCGGTCCGCCCGGGAGACCACGTCGTCTTCCCCGCCGAAGCCGGAGCCTGGATCGAAGTAGACGACGAGCGCCTGCTGGTTTGTCGGGTTACCGAGTTGCTGGGTGTACTGGAGACGGTTGAGAGTTGAGCTTTCTGCGACTTAGCGGCTGCCGCTCGGCCTCCCCGGCGCAATAACTGCGACTTAGTGGCACCGGCAGGTTGAAGAACGCGCACTTAGGAAGCGAGTGCCCCACAAATTCACCGGTGGTCTGAACGCCCACAGCCGAGACAGCAGAGCCCGGCACCCGCTGAGGTCGAGAGCGCCCGACAGACCGCGTTGGATATCTCAAGCTCCGGGTAGGTTCCGTCCGGTCGGTAGTTGAACGCTCGTCCCGTGGCTTCGAGGTGCAGGTAGCTCCGAGTCCACTTGTGTTTGTAGGAATGAATCCGGGTGCCGTCATCAAGCTCCATCTCGGCCATCCACATGAACCATCCGGCCCCGAACTCCCCGATCAGGCGAACGAGCGGCTCCCAATCGGGGTCGTCGCACTGCTTCATTTCGCCGGGAATACCCTTTGCCTTCTTCGTTGCGCCTTTCATAGGTACATCGTCGTCCGGGTCCGGTCACAGAACAAGACGAAACAGTCTCGAAAGCCGGTCGAGCCCGCAACAACTTCTCAACGGAATCCCTGGCGGAAGCGATTCCACGGTTTACAGTGGTGAGATGGGTCGCACCTGGGTTTACCTCGGCCAAGACGAACTTGAACTACTCGACCGCGCATCACGCGCGAGCGGCGCTCCCCGATCCGAACTGATCCGACGGGCCGTTCGCTCCACCTTCGGCGAGCACGGCAAACAGAAGAAGCTTCAAGCCCTGCAGGCCACCGCCG
>Ga0105052_10002219_pt1 | contig 24206 bp, 22 predicted proteins | sample FRY03_FD_78094 | JGI IMG/M metagenome (GOLD analysis project Ga0105052, IMG submission 78094) | Freshwater microbial communities from Lake Fryxell liftoff mats and glacier meltwater in Antarctica - FRY-03 | ecosystem: Environmental > Aquatic > Freshwater > Ice > Glacier meltwater ... | reverse complement strand
TTAAATGTTTATCATCTTGTCCTAACACAACTTCATTTTCAGATTTGTGATAGACTTTAAATAGACCTAATTCTTCGCCTTTTACACATTTAAAATCAGCTAATTGTTGCTGTCGGTCATTAACTTTACCATTTGTTTTTAAACCAAAAAGTACTACAATTTTATTTCTAAGGTTAAATAAATGTCCTGTCCATTTAGGCCCTGAACTAAAAAAAGCTTTACCTAAATCTGTTGAACTAATTTCATTTCTTTCATCATCAATCTGTCCAATATAGCTGTCAACATAGTGATATTTAATTCCAGAATTAGTTAAAATGGAATTGATAGGTAGATTCGTTTTCTTAATTTTCAGATTTTTCACATCCACTTCTTAACGTGTTTTGTTGCTTTCTTTTTAAAACGTTTCAAAACACTTTCTCTTGAATCTATATTCCCAATTCTAATAATATCAGTAGCTACAAATTTCCCTCCTCTATAGAAAGTGAATTCAAAACTAACATTAATTACTTCGTCTTTATAAAGTGAGAAAAGATGATTTATATTGATGGCCGTTTTAAAGTCCTCTTTATTTTCTGCTAATTTAAAACGTTTATCGTACCCTCTAACAGAAACTGTTAAGTAAGTATCTATTCCTTTAAGCGTAACAATTTGTTGAATAGAATCGCTTTCAAGGTGGTAAACGTCTGCACCAACTTTTAAAATGTTTAAAGATGGCATTGCTTTAATACCTGCCTCTGATAAAATTTCAGTTAACGCAATTTCTATAGAATATCGGTCTTCTGATCGATCCAATTGCCCAACTACTAATGCGTTGGTTAAATTTAAATCTTTTGTCTGACCAATAGATATAAGACTTATAAACAAAGTCAGGAATAAGAATGTATACTTCATATTAAAAAATTTCTTTAGCAATAGAGTAAACAGCATTGGAGTTTGACATCGTATAATAGTGGATACAAGGAACATTTGCTTCTTTTAATTCTCTTGATTGTTGAATTCCCCATTCTATACCGACCTGTTCTACTTCTTGGTTATTTTTACACTTTAATAATTCTTTAGAAAGTGCTTCAGGATAATCTATATGAAAGAATTTTGGTAAAAAAGAAATATGACTCATAGAACGAATTGGTTTCAATCCTGGAATTATAGGAACATTGATACCTATTCCTCTGCAAGCTTTTACAAAGTCAAAATATTTTTTATTGTCAAAAAACATCTGTGTTACTAAATATTCTGCTCCTGCATCTACTTTTTGTTTTAAATAAAGTAAGTCAGTAGCTAAATTCATCGCTTCAAAATGTTTCTCAGGGTAACCTGCAGCACCAATACAAAAATCAGTTGGCGCCAATTGAACATCATCCATGATATAATTACCTTCATTCATTCCTTTTATTTGATGAATAAGGTCAACAGCAAAAGAATGTCCGTCTTCATGTGGTCTAAAACTAGATTCAGTTTTTATAGAATCTCCTCTTAAAGCCAATACATTATCAATTCCTAAAAATTGCAAATCAATTAAAGCATTTTCCGTTTCTTCTTTACTGAAACCTCCACAAATTAAATGAGGAACCGCATCTACTTGATACTTATTCATAATGGCAGCACAAATACCTACTGTACCTGGACGTTTACGAATAGAAATTTTTTCAAGTAATCCACGTTCTCTTTCTTTGTATATGTACTCTTCACGGTGGTAGGTAACATTTACAAAAGGGGGCTTAAATTCCATCAAAGGATCAATTCCATCATAAATAGATTGAATACTCTTTCCTTTTAAAGGAGGAAGAATTTCTAAAGAAAATAAGGTTTCTTTAGCCTGTTTTAAATGATCTGTAATCTTCATCTTATGCCAAACGTATTTATATTTTATCTCAATGTTTACAGCTATAATACCGATACAGCATAAAAATAGTTCTATCTAACCCGATATTTATCGGTAGGACTATATTGAATACATTGTCGGCATTATGCTTTATAGCGTACAAAGATACATTAAAAATGATAAAAATTTAATCTACTAAACAAATAGATTAATGAACTTTAAATCGTTAGGTGTAGTGACTTTAATATTCTCTTCATTTCCATCAACTATATCTATCGAGAAACCAGCTTCTTCCACTAAAGAGGCATCATCTGTAATCTTTTCATGAAACGAATTTTCGTATGCTTTTCTGATTACTTTTTCACTAAAGAACTGTGGTGTTTGGACCGTGAAAAAATCTTTTCGGTCAAGAGCTTCGCTAGTAGTCCCTGTTTTCTTACGAAGCGATTCTTTCATGGCTAAAACTGGAATAACTGCTCCATTTTCTGTTACCTTATTTAAACAACGGCTGATTGTTTCGTTACTTACTAGTGGTCTCACTCCATCATGAACACCAATAACCGTTGTAGTGCAATAAGCAAGTGCATTTTTAATTGAATCGTAACGTTCAATACCTCCTGAAACAATTTGATGTTGAACTTTAAATTGATGTTTTATGATCAATTCTTCCCAATACAAACACCAATCTTGTGGAAGTGTTACAATAATTTCAGCTAAAGAATTAAAACCGTGAAACTTTTTAATGGTGTGCATTAAAATAGGCAGTCCTTTTACTTCAATAAATTGTTTAGGAATATCAGCACCCATTCGTTTACCAATTCCTCCTGCTGTTATAATAATTGAAAAATTCATCTATCCCAAAACAAAAAAAGGTTGCTTATAAGTACAAGCAACCTTAAAAAACTATATAATTTAAATCTTATTTTAATTGATTTGGATTATTTTTAGCAGCGTTGTTAAATTTAATTTGCTTTCTCATCCATATAAAAAATCCAAGAAAACCTAGAACTACAAGTGAGGTATTTACCATATTGCCAATGTTATCGTAAAACTCGTATGGTGCACCATACATAAAATCTGCTATTGCTTCAAATCCTTCTCTTGAACTCATATCTTTTAATTTTGTTTTACAAAGAAAGTAAAAAAAATAATTATTTTGAAGATTTCTTCAAAAAATAATTATTTTAATTCTTATTCCTCTTCTATAAATTGTTTATTATGACTTTCAATTGCCAAAGTTAATTCAATAAAATCTTCAACAGACAAGCGTTCTGGTCGAAGAGTCAAAAAGTCATGTTCAAAACCTGGACCCTTCATAATTGATTTAACCGAATTGCGGATTGTCTTTCTACGTTGACCAAAAGTAGATTTTACGACTTGCTTGAATAATTTTTCATTACAAGGTAAAAATTCTCTTTCATTTCTAGTACATCTAATAACACCCGACTTTACTTTTGGGGGTGGATTGAACACATGCTCGTCAACCGTAAAACAATACTCAATATCATAATAAGCCTGCATTAATACACTAATAACACCGTATTGTTTTGTGCCTGGTTTTTCTGCAAATCGTTCAGCAACTTCTTTTTGAAACATTCCCATAATTTCAGGAATTTGATTTCTATAGTCTAAGCATTTAAACATGATTTGAGATGAAATATTATAAGGAAAATTCCCAACTACTGCAAAAGGCTTATCTCCAAATAGGGTTTCAAATTTTGTTCTTAAAAAATCTGATTCATATATTTTTCCTTCAAGTGTTGGGTAATGTTCTTTTAAAAAGGCGATAGAATCCCAATCAATTTCCATTACATGAACGTCAGACTCTTCTCTTTGAACTAAAAACTCAGTTAAAGCTCCCATTCCTGGTCCAATTTCTAATACAGTATTGCATCCTTGATGAGCACTAAACTGATCTGCTATTTTCTTGCAAATATTTTTATCAGTTAGAAAATGTTGTCCTAAATGCTTTTTTGCTCTTACAGTAAAATTTTTCATTTTTTGAATTCCTCAATTACTGAAAGTGTAGTTCTAAAAGCTGCAAACTTTCCTTGATATTTTGCGGCATGTTGGTTCTGTAAAGCGGGAGCATGCTCAATTTCATATTGTTTATAAATTGCTTCACTTGGACAAAGGTACATTACTGAAAATGTCATTCCTCCTTCTTCCTCTCCATGAACTCTAGAAATTCTACTCTCCAGAAAACAACCTGTTGCCATTACTTCAGGAATATGAGTTGAACGCATCCAATCTAGCCATTCTTCGTGAATTTGTGCGTCAATACTTACTGTTACATTATATAATATCATACGTTAAAATTAGAAAGATTATTTAATATCTTTAGATGTGTTTATGTTAATAATAGGATTTGATAATTCTGATTCAATAGATAATAATTTAATTTCTACTACACATTTTTTCTTGTTGGGATTCCAAAAATAAATTTTAGTATTCGTTAACTCAGTGATAGAGAAATTGTGACTAGTTATTTTATTTAGCTCAATATCAACTGATTGGTATTTTTTAGAATATTCGTTGTAGACTACAAATTTAATATCTGATTCATTACAATATAATTCTAATCTGACCAATTTATGAGTGAATTCAGTACTGAATAAATCATTTAAATCTAGAAATTCTTGACCATTTAAAAATTTAAATTTTCTTTCTACATTAATTTCTTTTTTAAAGGGTATTAATGGTGCTTTAACTTTTGGAATATATTGATAAATTGTAATTCCCTCAATTTCATTATATCGATCCTCAAATTGAGCAGACGAAACAAACCTTTTGATTTTGACTAAATCTTTGCAATTTTCAAAATCTTTTAAATGCATACCTGCTTCTTGAGGTCCAAAATGACTATCCCTAATTATTAAATCACCTGGTTTTATCAAGTCTCCTAAATCATTCTTTAGTCCATTACAAAAATAAAAGACAAAAGGTTGGTTTAATTTCATTGGATTTCCTCCCATTTCAAATACAAAAAGTGGATGATGAAAGAAAATCTTTTGTCCCTCAATTTTTTCATCTTTTAAAAATTTTGCCGCATTTAAAACTTCTAAGTCTAATCCTTCTGCTTCAACAGGGAATCGAGAAGATAAAATAGTTGACAAAGGTAAGGTCACTAATAAGCCTAAAAAAAACACATTTCGGACATTAGAGAAAAGGGATGATAATTCAATTTTTGAAGCATAATATAAAGTAATCAAAATAAATGAAGGCATTCCCTGTGTGGCAATTCTTGTTAAACCTAAAGAACCTTGAACGCCATTTGCCCAAAAGTAAGAATGAATAAATACAACACCTAAAAAAATTCCACTTACAAAAAACAACCAATTAAATTGTATTTTATCCCATTCCTTTTTTTTCAAAAACTTTAAAAGTATAGCAATCCCAAATAACATTAAAATTAAACCTGTTAATCCAAGGAACTGTCTAAATGATTTTAAGTAGTCGTACCAATTTCCGTAACCATAAATTGCATTATCCCAATAATAAGGACTTGTTGTAAAATACCACCAAAAATCTCCTATTATTAGTTGTCCAATTATTGCATATAATATAAAGCCAACTAGTAAGAGTGGTATATATTTGAATTCTTTAGCAAAAAATAGAACAAATCCAGCTAAAACAATTGCTAGTTGACCTTCACTTCTTAAAAACGGTATAAAAGAAACTACTATAGCAAACCAAAACCATTTCTTGGTTATAAGAAGCCAGGAAGCAATCATAATAAAAAAACTAAACAGAGGTTCGGTAAGTCCTGCTAATATTGTACTTGAATAATCAAAAACAGAAATTAAAATGATCGGAAAACTACACTGAATTAGAGTGGATACTGAAAAGTGGTTCAATATTTTCCATCCAAAAATTGTCGTTAATCCAAAAACAAGGATATTAAAGAAAACCATCCCATCCATTCCAAATTGAGCAAAAGTAGAGCTCAATAAAATAAACAAAGGTTTCCCCCAGTGATGTATAAACAAATTAGAATTGGTCCATGAAGCTTGAGAAATATTGAAATGCATGACACCATCTCCAGCATCTAATGGTAACTCATTTAATATATGAATTACCGTCAGCCAAATCAAACAAAAAGTTAGTGCAAGAATTTTAAATAAAAAACTAGATTTTGCTTCTTTCACTTTTAAAACTATAATACCATTTCAGGTACATTCGCTGGTATCACCAACTCTCCTTCTGTTTTAGCGATAATTTCTTCTACCGTAACGCCAGGAGCTCTTTCTATTAAATGAAATTTACCACCCTTAATTTCCATTACGGCTAATTCAGTAACCACTTTTTTAACGCAACCAACTCCAGTTAAAGGCAGCGTACATTCTTTTAAGATTTTAGATACTCCTTCTTTATTAGAATGCATCATTGCTACGATGATATTTTCAGCAGATGCAACCAAATCCATTGCTCCACCCATTCCTTTCACCATTTTTCCTGGAATTTTCCAGTTTGCGATGTCACCATTTTGAGAAACTTCCATTGCCCCTAAAACAGTTAGTTGAACGTGTTGACCTCTAATCATTGCAAAAGAAGTTGCTGAATCAAAGAAAGAAGCACCTTGACGAGCAGTAATCGTTTGTTTACCCGCATTTATTAAATCTGCGTCTTCTTCTCCTTCAAATGGAAAAGCACCCATTCCTAAAATTCCATTTTCAGATTGAAATTCCACCTCAATACCTTCAGGAATGTAATTAGCAACCAGTGTTGGAATACCAATTCCTAAATTTACATACCAACCGTCTCTTAATTCTTGTGCTATTCTTTTTGCAATACCTATTTTATCTAAAGCCATTTTTTTTAATTGTTTAATTTAACAATAAATCATTGTTTAAATTAGATTTCTTCTAAGATGAAATGATTGCAGTTATAAACTTGATAGCAACCACTTTAATCAGCTCATTTTCAAATTTATCTTTGTTTCACGGTTCTTTGTTCAATTCTTTTTTCAAACTTTTCTCCTTTGAAAATGCGTTGAACAAAAATTCCAGGAGTATGGATTTCATTTGGATCTAACGAACCTGCAGGAACTAATTCTTCCACTTCTGCAATTGTAATTTTACCAGCCATAGCCATCATTGGATTGAAATTTCGAGCTGTCGCTTTGTAAATTAAGTTTCCTTCAGTATCACCTTTCCAAGCCTTAACTATTGCGAAATCGGCTGTTAATGCCATTTCTAAAATATGAGGCTTCCCATTAAAATCTCTTACCTCTTTTCCTTCGGCTACTTCTGTTCCGTATCCAGCTGGTGTAAAAAATGCTGGTATTCCTGCTCCTCCTGCTCTACATCTTTCAGCTAATGATCCTTGAGGAATTAAATCTACTTCTAATTCCCCAGATAACATTTGACGTTCAAATTCATCATTTTCTCCAACATAAGAGCTGATCATCTTTTTGATTTGCTTTTTCTGAAGCAAAAGACCAAGTCCAAAGTCATCTACTCCAGCATTGTTTGAAATACAAGTTAAGTTATTTACTTGTAATTTAACCAACTGTTCGATAGAGTTTTCAGGAATTCCACAGAGACCAAAGCCCCCTAGCATAATTGTCATGTCGTTTTGTATACCTGATAAAGCATCTTCTACGTTTTTAACTACTTTGTTCATTTTGTTTATTTTTTAAATACGAATTTTCAACTTAAAAACTAAAAGGAAGTTCGCTTGGATTTGATTCATTTTGAAGTGTATCTGCATCTGATGATTTTGGAAGATATTCCCCCTCACAGTAACCGGTTCTTAAAGAATAATTTGAGGGCGCATCAAACTGAGAAGTTGACAACCCAATTTTGGCATCTTTGTAAATTTTCTGTAAATAATAGCCGTAAATTGGTAAAGAAGTACGTGCTCCTTGACCTAAGCTTGTTGACCTAAAATGTACACCTCTATCTTCTGCTCCTACCCATACGCCTGTAACTAATTCTGGCGTGATTCCAATAAACCATCCATCAGAATTATTTTGAGTTGTCCCCGTTTTACCAGCTGTAGGAGCTAGTATCCCCCCATAAGAAGACCCACCTCTTAGCCTACTTGCAGTTCCGCCAGATACAACACCTTCCATCATTTTTATCATTGTATAAGCCACTTCGGCGCTTAATACCTCTTTCGAATATGTATTAGCACTGTAAATAACATTTCCATTGCGGTCTTCAATACGTAGAATTGTCGTTGGACGAACATATACCCCTTTGTTAGCAAAAGTAGCTTGCGCTCCAACTAGTTCCATTAATGATAAATCCATTGAACCTAAACACATTGCAGGTACAATATCATGCTTACTTAATTGAATATCCATATTGGAAAGTAATTTTGCTATTGTTTGTGGACCAGCTTTACCACCCATTTTCTGCATTACTCCAACCGTAATGTTATTTTTAGAATGTGCTAAACCTCTTGCTGCTGAACAAAGACCTCCTGTTAATTCACTTGATGTACGTGGACACCAACGTTTAACCAAGTTTCCATTATCATCTAAAACATCCACACAGTGAGCAATATCAGGTATAAGCGTACATGGCTCTAAAACACCCATTGATAAAGCTGCTGCATAAACAAATGGTTTCATCGTAGATCCAACTTGTCGTTTTCCTAATTTTACATGGTCGTAAGCAAAATGGTCAATATTTACACCTCCTACCCAAGCTTTGACAAATCCTGTTTGAGGTTCAATAGATACTAAACCAGAATGTAAAAAAGATTTGTAATAACGGATTGAATCGTTTGGTGACATCACTGTATCTATTTCTTTCACGTAGCCATCATTTTTTACACCTTTCCAAGAAAAGACACGCATGTTTGTTGGGGTGTTAAATATCTCTCTAATTTCATCGTTAGTCACACCTGAAGCTTCTAAAGATAAATAACGCCTACTGTTTCTTCTTGCAGAAGCCATAATACGATCAATTTGATCTTTAGATAAACTATTAGAAAACGGGAAACTTTTTACTGAACGATTGTTCTCATCAAATTGCTTTTGTAACGTTTCAGCCAAGTGTTTAGCCATTGCGTTCTCTGCATAATCCTGCATGTTATTGTTGATAGTTGTATAAATTTTCAACCCATCTTTATAAATATCCCAAGGTCTTCCGTCTTCTGTTTTATATTTAAGACTTCCATCTGCATTTTTTTCAGAAAAGATTCCTGTTAATTCTTTTCGTAGAGCTTCCCTAAAATACTGTGCTTTTCCACGTTTATGATCAACCGCTTGGTAACGACAAACTAATGGCAATAATTTCAATGAATCAAACTCTTCTCTAGTGATTCTGGTTTTCAAAGCTGAATTTTCAGATTCACTATTTTTAAACCATTGATAAAGTACTTGATTTCGTCTATTTATTGCTCTTAAACTATCTTCAGATCTTTTCAATGCAATACTTTCATTTGTAACTGCTGAAAGAGAGATGCCATCTCTATTGGAAACGTACCTTCTATAATCTTTTATTTCGTGTGTATGCGGATTAAATAAAGTTGGATTTTTACACATACCTATTAACATCGCTGCTTCTTCTTTCGTTAAATTAGCAGGTTTTTTATTGAAATATACTTTTGATGCATTTTCTATTCCAACGGCATTGTATAAGAAATCAAATTGATTCAAATACATTGTAATAATTTCTTCTTTTGTATAGCGTTGCTCTAATCTTGTAGCAATAATGTTTTCACGAGCTTTTTCATTCACTCTTCCTAAGATTCTCCCTATTTTACCTCCAGCCATACCAGATAGAGATTCGCCATTTGAACGAGCAATTTCTTCTCTTTCTCTTTGCTGTAAGGTAAAAAGCAATTTTGCTAATTGTTGAGAAATTGTTGATGCGCCACCTGCACCACCAGCATTTGCTATCGCTCTAGCAATCGCTTTAAAATCAACTCCAGAGTGCTCTATGTAACGCTCATCTTCAGTAGCTATTAACGCATCAAATACAAAAGGAGAAATATCCTTGTAAGTAGCACTTGTTCTGTTTACTTTCCAATACCGTCCTAGTTCAGTTTCTCCATCATCTGCTAAAACAACAGAAGCTAATAATTCTGGAGGATTGTCCAACATTGAAACCGAAGGCATAGAATCATCTGGTTGTAACAATAACAATGACGTTATTAACAACAAAGGAGATAATCCTAATATCCATAAAATAGACTTGTATTTTTTTTCTGAGTATGTTGATTCTATTTTTTTCTTTGCCATTTGTATTTTAACAATTAAACGTAAAATTAAACATTACTATGCATTTTATTTATTCTCAAAAAGAGAAAACTACTGTAAAATATATGTTCTTTGACTATCAAGTTTCAAAAGAATAAACATAAACATTGAAAAAGACATCATTGAAGACCCTCCATAACTAAAAAAGGGTAGAGGAATACCAATAACAGGCGCAAATCCAATATCCATTCCAATATTTACGGCAAAATGATAAAACAAAATCATTGCCACCGTATAAGCATATACCCTAACAAAACGTGACCTTTGGCGTTCAGCAATAATTATAATTCGAAACAGCATAACCATGTATAGAATTACTAAGGTAAATGTCCCCATGAAACCCCATTCTTCAGCAAATGGACAAAAAATAAAATCTGTTTCACTCTCTGGAACATGGTTACTTTCAACACTAGAAACAGTTGCTTTATTGTATCCTTTTCCGAACATTCTACCTGAACCTACAGCTGCCATAGCTCTGTTTCTATTGTAATCTTCACCGTCTGGATCTTCTCTTAATCCCAAAAATAATTCAATTCTATCTTTCTGATGACTTGCCATTCCTTGAAACAAAAAGTTCACACTAGAAGCAATACCCAAACTTAAAACAAAACCAATTAAAACGATAAAGACTGCATTTTTTCTATCTCTTTTAGAAGAAAGGTATCTTAATACAAATAGTGCTAGTAAAGAAAAAGCTACAAGCGAAACAAATACTCCAAAAAAACCAGGTATTTCTACTCCAGGTAAAAAGCTAAATGTAATAATATTGTTACTCACTAATAATGTTGCTAAACAAAGAAATACGACAGCAAACATGATCGGAATAAAGTGACTACCAACCCATGTTTGTTTAAATTTTATACCAGGAATTAGGTTGACAAATTTAAGTACTAACGGGTCATAAGTAATCCCTTCCCTATACATAACAAACAAAAAAGACGTAAATACTACAAAAGTTCCAGCATCTGGCTGTAACAAAATCAAAATCATTGGAATTAAAATAATGATATTAGCAATAAGTACCGTCTGTGTATTTTGCTGTTTAATATTAACACTGCTTATAAATCGAGCTAAAAGTAATGCTGTTCCTATTTTTGCAAACTCAGCTGGTTGAATCCCCAATGTTCCTATTCCAAGCCATGCTCTTGCACCATTTTTGGCAGGCATAAACAATACAACAACCAATAAACAGAGTGTGAAAAGATAGATGGGCACAGCAAATTTTCGATAGATATCGGCATCAATTAAGAACACTAACATCCCTAAAAATAAAGAAACTAAAAACCAAACTACTTGTTTTCCATATTTTTGAGAAAAATCAAACAAATTAGGATGATCAGGGTCATAAGCTGTAGAATACACCGTAGCTAACCCCATTATCATCAATAACAAATAAACTGAAAATAAAATCCAGTCCATATTACTTGTTATAGTTTCTCCTTTTCTCATTTAATTATACAAAATTGCTTCTAACATTCTTTTTTCCTTGGCCTTGTCTTTGATTGATCTATTAATGTATTTTTCAATCATTAAACTTGCAATAGGAGCGGCCCATGTACCTCCAAAACCAGCATTTTCAATAAATACTGCAATTGAAATTTTAGGTTCTTTCATTGGAGCAAACGCTAAAAACACTGAGTGATCTTTATGAGGTTTATTTTCTACAGTTCCTGTTTTACCACAAATTGCTATATCATCTAAACGTGCTCTACCTCCTGTACCTCCACCTTCATGTACTACTTTGTACATTCCTTCATGGATAATGTCAAAATGCTTAGCGTCTATCATCGTGTTATTTTTCGTTTTATATTCCGGTAACGGTCCATTTTTACCTATCGATTTCACAAAATGTGGAGTATAAAACCATCCTTTATTCGCTATTAAAGCTCCCACATTAGCCATTTGAAGTGGAGTTAACTGTACCTCTCCTTGACCGATAGAAATTGACCGAATAGTAGAAAATGCCCAACGATGATGTCCATACCATTTGTCATAATATTTAGAATCAGGAATCAGTCCACTAGTTAAACCAGTAATATCTGTTGCAAACTTGTGACCTAAACCAAAGCTATGCATGTATTTAGCCCATTTATCCAACCCAACTTCTGCATCTGCAAAATTATTTGTACTCTTTCCTTGTTGTATGATGCGTTTAGTTACTGCATAATAATACGGATTACATGATGCCTTTATTGCATCTGCTAAATTTTGAGCACTTGGGTGATCATGGCAACCAACCATCGATTTATTACAAGGGAAACCACTGTTTTCGGTTATTACTCCTTCTTGTAGACCGATTAAAGATTGTAACAATTTAAAAATAGAACCTGGTGGATATTGAGCTGCAAGAGGTCTAGGATATAATGGTTTGTCTTTATTTCTCAATAATTTAGGGTAATTCATTCCAATATTACGCTTCCCTACCAATAGATTAGGGTCATAAGACGGAGATGAAACAAGCGCTAATATTTCTCCTGTAGATGGTTCAATTGCAACAATACAGCCTCTTTTTCCTTTTAATAATTCTTCTCCATATGCTTGTAAAGCGATGTCTAAACCAAGCGATAAACTAGGTCCTTGTTTTGCTACTGTATCATATTTACCATTCATATAGGATTTAATATCATTGTTCATTGCAGATGTAACAATGTATTTTATTCCTTTTTGACCCCTTAATTCTTTTTCGTAGAACCTTTCAATTCCAGCTCGCCCCATATTGTCACCTGCTTTATAAAAAGGGTCAGCATCTATTTCTTCTCGATAAACTTCAGATAAGTAACCAAAAACATTTGCTCCATTAGGATAAGTATAACTTCGCATACTCGTTATTTCTTCAAAAAATCCCGGAAAATCTTCTAGGTGAGCCGCTATGTTAGCTATTTCATCTAAAGTCATTTCTTTCAGGAAAGGATAAGCTCTATTTTTTCGATAGTTTGAAGTTGTTTTATCTGTGTGGCGATTGTAATATCTTCCTTCTCCTTTAACGATATCCTTAAATCTTTGAACTACTTTTTCTCTTTCCCATTGAATTAAGTTAGCAAAAGCTGTTGTGTCGAAATCTTTCATATCAGACTCACGAACCATTAAGTTGTAATACGTTCTGTTAGATACTATTTTTTTTCCAAAGCGATCATAAACTGATCCGCGTGGTGGGGTAATTTCTTTCCTTTTTTCAGCGATTTGTTGTGCTCTTAAAGCCCAGCTATCATCTATTACTTGCATATAGAATAACCTAACAATATAGATAAATCCTACAGTAATAATAAAAGCATAAATTACATATCTACGGGCATCAAAATTCATCTTTCCTTCGGCTTAGTTACAAAGATAACTTGTAACAATATACAAAGCAAGAAAGAAAGAGGGACACTTAATATTGTTTTTTGGAAAACATAAAAAGTTTCACTTATATTAAACATTTCAAGGGTGAAAAACCAAAAATGCTGTATCAATAATAAAACTCCAAAAACAGAAACAAACCATCTCTGCCCCATTTCAAAAATAGATGCTTCCTTTAGCGGATCGTAACCATCTCTAGGAGAAAACATATTGAAAATAAAAGGTCGTAAATATGCAACGATCAATAAGGATGAAGTGTGCAATCCAAAAGTATTAGAAATAGAATCAATACTGAATCCCATAACAAAGGCACTCATCAATAAAAGCATAACACTCGTATCGAAAGGTAAAAGCATAATAAACAGCGGATAGATCATAAGCTGAATACCCAAACCTACCTCCAAGCTGTTTAGCACTAAACCTTGAAGCAAAATAAATACGATAAATCGAAATATGTGTGTTATAATGCTATTCATTCTCCTTTTTCTTCTGGTATAGTACTTTCAATTTTATCTTGTTCTTCTTTCAGTAAGTTCTTTATGACATAAACATTTTGAATACTTCTATAATCTTCTGAAAAGCGAATAGAAACATCCCACAGAGGTTTACCTTCTATTGGTTTTAATTGCTTGATATATCCTACTAATATTCCTTTTGGAAAAATAGTTGAACCACCTCTTGTTACAACTTTTGTTCCTTTTTTAATCTTCATATCATTAGAAATACCCGAAATAGATCCTATTTGTGGGTCACGACCATCCCATTTAAGTAAACCAAATGCACCCGAAGATTCCAAAATAACATCAACATTAATGTGTTCTGTTAATACCGATTTCACAACTGAGTAATGCTGACTTGTAGAGTGAATTACTCCAACAACACCTTTGTCAGAAAAAACACCCATTCCTCTTTTAATTCCTTGAGAGTAGCCAACATTTAATGTGAAAAAGTTATTTCTTTTATTTACAGATGAATTAATTACCTGACATGGCGTGTATTCATATTGTTGGCGGTAAAGCGTATCTTGAATTTTAACTAAACTATTTTCAAGGCGAATATAAGAACCTTTAATTTTGTTTCTTAAACGAATATTCTCTTGTTGTAAATTCCTGTTATTGACACCTAAATTCCAATATTTCGTAACGCTACTTTTAGTTTCTAATAGAGAAGAAGTTACAGAAGACGCACTCGTTAGATATTGTGATCTAGGATAACTTAAATACGTAAAATAGGTTGACAAGGCAAGCACTTGAAGCAAAACGAACAAGAGAAAAATTCTAAAACGTCTAAAAAAAGCAAGTAAGTTATGCATTTACTAAAATAAAAATATCCCGATAGCCGAATGATTACCAGGAGAATATATTTAATCTCTAATCAAGAATTGATAGCGGTCGATATTTTTCAACGCGATGCTAGTTCCACGAGCTACTGCTCTTAATGGGTCTTCTGCAATATGAACAGGTAATTTTGTTTTAGCAGAAATTCTACTATCTAGACCTCTTAGCATTGAGCCACCACCTGCTAAATAAATACCAGTTTTGAAAATATCTGCTGAAAGTTCAGGTGGCGTCATTTCTAACGCACTGTGAATAGCTTCTTCAATTTTACAGATAGTCTTGTCTAAAGCGTATGCAATTTCAGAATAAGTAACAATTATTTCTTTTGGAATACCAGTCATTAAATCACGACCATGTACAGCCATATCTTCTGGTGGATGCTCTAATTCAGGAACTGCTGATCCAACTTGGATTTTAATTTGCTCAGCTGTACGTTCACCAACTAATATGTTGTGCTGACGACGCATGTATTCTTCAATATCAGAAGTAAAATCATCACCAGCAATACGGATAGATTTATCACAAACGATACCTCCTAATGCTATAACAGCAATTTCAGACGTTCCTCCACCTATATCAATTATCATATTTCCCATTGGCTCTTCAACATCGATACCGATACCTAGTGCAGCAGCCATTGGTTCATGAATTAAATAAACTTCTTTTGCACCAGCATGCTCAGCAGAATCTCTAACGGCACGTTTTTCAACCTCAGTAATTCCAGAAGGGATACAAATTACCATTCTTAATGCTGGATTGAATAATTTTTTCCCTGGGCTAATCATTCGAATCATTCCTCGAATCATTTGCTCAGCACATTGGAAATCCGCAATTACACCATCTCTCAATGGACGAACTGTTTCAATTAATTTGTGGGTTTTTCCATGCATTTGTTGCGCTTTCTTACCGATAGCAACAATTTTACCTGTTTGAATATCCCTAGCAACGATAGATGGTTCGTCAACAACAACCTTATCATTCATGATAATTAATGTGTTGGCTGTGCCTAAATCAATTGCAATTTCTTGCGTTAAAAAACTAAATAATCCCATCTCGTTATATGCTGTTTACAGCGTCTTTAATAATCAATTGCTTCTGTAAAAATATGCTAATTTTTACGAAAATAATAAATTAATGTTTAAAATGTCTATTTCCTGTGAAAACCATTGAAATTTGATTCTCATTACAGTAATTAATTGATAACTCATCTTTTATAGACCCTCCAGGTTGAATAACCGAAGTGATTCCAGCATTTTTTGCAATTTCAACACAATCAGGGAAAGGGAAAAATGCATCAGATGACATTACAGAACCAGATAAATCGAATCCAAAAGTAGTAGCTTTATGAATTGCTTGCGTTAACGCATCTACTCTAGAAGTTTGACCTGTACCACAAGCTAATAGTTGATTGTCTTTTGCTAAAACAATTGTGTTTGACTTCACATGCTTCACAATTTTATTAGCGAAGATAAGATCTTTCACCTCTTGTTCTGAAGGACTTAAAACAGTTCTTGTTTCCAGCTGTTCAGCAGTTTCAGTAATTAAATCTTTATCTTGTTCCAATACACCATTTAAAATTGTTCTAAATTGACGTTTTGGTAATTCAATGTTTTTTTGAACTAAAATGATTCTGTTCTTTTTGCTTTTTAGAAGCTCTAATGCTTCATTGTTGTACGATGGCGCTATAACTACCTCACAAAACAATTCATTTATTTCAGTAGCTGTAGCTAAATCTATTTCTTTGTTTGCAATTAAGATTCCTCCAAATGCACTAATTGGGTCAGCAGCTAATGTTGCAGTATAAGCTTCTTTTAAAGTTGAACGAACAGCTAAACCACATGGGTTATTATGCTTTAAAATCGCAAAAGTTGGATCGTCATTTTTAAATTCTCCAATTAAATTTACTGCTGCATCAACATCTAACAAGTTATTATAAGAAAGTTCTTTACCATGCAATTTATCAAAGATAGCATCTAAATTCCCATGAAAAATTCCTTTTTGATGTGGGTTTTCACCATATCTTAAAACCTGAGCATTTTGAATACTTTGTTTAAAAATCTCTTTTTCTCCTTGGTTGAAATAGTTAAAGATGTGTGTGTCATAATGAGATGATACTTGAAAAGCATCTCTAGCGAACATTTTCCTTTCTTCAAAAGTAGTAGAGCAATTACTTGCTTTTATAATCTCTAAAAATGGAGCATATTGTTCCTGACTTGGAATAATAACAACATCTTTATGGTTTTTAGCAGCAGCTCGGATCAATGAAATTCCACCAATATCTATTTTTTCGATGATTGCCTCCTCAGTAGCTCCAGAAGCAACAGTAGCTTCAAATGGGTATAAATCAACAATTACTAAATCAATCTCAGGAATTTCAAATTCAGCAATTTGAGCTTGATCTTCTTGCAAATCTCTTCTATTTAGTATTCCCCCAAAAATTTTCGGATGCAATGTTTTCACTCTTCCTCCTAAAATTGAAGGATAAGAAGTTAAATCTTCCACTCTCTCAACTGGAATACCTAAATCCTCAATAAAACTTTGTGTTCCACCTGTAGAATAAAGCGTTACATTTTGTGCATGTAACGCTTTTATAATAGGTTCTAATCCTGATTTATCGAAAACGGAAACTAGTGCCGAAGTAATTTTTTTTGATGTGCTCATTCTAAATTTTAATAAAAAACAAAATTACTTTATTTTATTCTAATTTAATGACCTCAAAGTGTCAATTTTTAAAGAATTAATGAACAATTATATAGACTTAATAACAAGTTGATTTTAAAACTTAGAAATTCCTTTAATTACCGTGCTATTTCCTTGTTCAATTTTCAATTGGTAGACCCCTTTTTCTAAATCAGATAATGAGATCTCAATTAAATTAAAATCGCTATAAAGACAAGATTTCACTTCACTTCCTAAAACATCATAAATTGTAATATGAACTTCGTCAGCAGAATTTGACTTAATGTATATCACATCATTTGATGGGTTAGGATAAACAGTAAACTGATTAGTAATTTGTATTTGCTCTATAGATGCTAGTGAACATGGATTGCTTGAACCGTCTAAAGTTTTTAAGCCTGTACTTTGAGGGTCTAGATATGTGGATACTTTTTTATTTGTTGTTGACCCGTTACTAGCCCAGTGATAAGACATTTTACCGTAGGTGTCAACATCATTTGGTGCAGAGCAATAAGAAGCGCCTCCTGTTAAAGTTCCTATAATTCTTGAATTCCCATTGTTATATTTGAATAACGGAGATCCTGAAGACCCGCCTTCTGTTACCCCGTGACCATTTTGTGTTGCTGCCCATGACAACGTCCAATGCGTATTGCTTACATTTCCACCATAAGAATCAGAATAAACCGAAGTGGTATAAGTCGATATTTTTTTAATATCCCCCGATGGATGGTGTATACCTGTCCCATTAGAACTTACACTATTGTTAGCGTCCCAACCGTTCCAATAAGCTTGAAAATTTGCACCTTTCAGTTTATTTATTGTACTCGTTTCGTTTTGAAGAGTACCTAATTGTACCAACATAAAATCTGAGCCTGTATTTCCACCACCATCTGCTGCATCAGCAAGTCTAACACAACCTGTAACATAATTATTTTCAAGTGTTCCTACTGTAGATGGATTGCTACAATTAACAGCCTCGTAGTTAAAATGAAATTGCCATAGTTTCATATCTGAATTCGAAGTACTTTCACCACAATGAAGTGCAGTTAAAAATAAAGGTTTACAATTTTTAGCTTGATTATTTACAAGTGAACCAGAACAAAAGCCTCCAGAATTCCCTTCTATCACATAAACTCTTGCTACCCCTTTCTTTTCATCTTGATAATTGTCTCCTTCTGAACAGTTGACATTAACTTGACAGGATGCAGATTCATTGATTTTTTCGGATGATTTAACAGTAGATCTGTAATTATAAAAGACTCTATCTAAGACAATTTCACTAGGATTGGAGTAAACCTCTTCTACCAAATTCAATTTTAAATAGTCTCCTTTGCAGAAAGCAATGTTTTGCTGAAAATCTTCTAAATGATCGTTGTCAGTAAAAATAACTGAAACTTTTTTACCGTTAAGGTCTTCAACCCAAAATGATGCATTTTTACTTAACTTAAATTGACTAAAAATGAAAGAGATGGATTCTGCTCCTTTGTAGTCAATTATTAACTCCCATTTACGATTTCGATTTGCTAAAGTTGACCAGACTCCCGAATTATCAGAAGACAAAGTTACTTTCTCAGCCACACCTACTCTATACAAAAATCCGTCTCGATCTCTTTGTAGATCCGACTTTTTAATTGCTTCTAAATTAGGAGCGGTTAATTTAAAAACAGGGACATCTAAGTTGTTAGAATACCCAAAAGTCGAGAATAAAATCAAGACAACAAAAGCACTGATAGATCTAATCATAGAATTAAATATTTAGTAAATAACGTTTTTAGCAGTCCCAAATTAGTAAAAAACTCCTTACTTTTATTACCGTTTAGTAAATAGCTTGTAAATAAATAAGAATAATGCATAAAATAGTTCTTCTTGAAGATGAAAAAAGTTTGTCAGAATTGATTAAATTGAATCTTGAATTGGATGGTTATTCTGTTGAAGTATTTGATGATGGTGAAAAAGCAAAAAACCATTTAAATAGTTTTATCAATGCTGATTTAGTTATTTTAGATGTAATGGTACCTAAAGTGAGTGGGTTAGATATTTGTCTTGAAATTAGAAAAACATCTAAAGTTCCTGTACTTTTTTTATCAGCTAAAGGTACTTCCTCTGATCGCATTGCTGGATTAAAACTTGGAGCGAATGACTATTTAGCAAAACCGTTTGATTTAGAAGAGTTATTGCTTCGTGTCCAAAATTTACTACCTTCTAATATTAACGAAATTGCTGTAATTGGTGCATTAACTGTTTACTTTAATACTTTTGAAATTAAGGATGATGCTGGTTCGGTTATATCTATACTTTCTAAAAAAGAGATTGAATTACTCCGTTTATTTATTGAAAAACAAGGTCAAGTTGTTTCACGGGATGAAATTTTAGATAAAATATGGCCTGATCAATTTCCAACTTCAAGAACGATTGATAATTACATTCTGTCATTTAGAAAACTATTTGAAAAAGACCCTAAAAACCCTTTATATTTTCATTCGATCAGAGGTGTTGGTTATAAGTTTGTTGTTTAGTAGAGTTTCTGTCAGAGAAGCCGCTAACCTATGTGAAAACAACTTTGTTAAAATCAAATTAAAATTGGACAAGTTATAAAAGCCTGATAAAACTAGATTACCAAAAAAAGTTAAAGTAAAGGCATTAGGTAATTAAACCTAATAAAATAGTTAATTTTGGGATTCGATTGATTGTGACACCGATAATGTATTTACCTCGGGTTATAATATAAATTGTTTTGTAAAACATGAAAGAACTATTAAAACAGGAAAGATACGATAAAGCCTACTTAAGAATGGCGAAAACTTGGGCTGAATTGTCTCATTGTTCACGTAAAAAAGTAGGTGCTATAATTGTAAAAGATGGAATGATTATTTCTGATGGATACAATGGTACTCCTGCTGGTTTTGATAATTGTTGTGAAACTGATCTTGGTGAAACGCACTGGTATGTACTTCACGCAGAGGCTAATGCTATTTTAAAAGTTGCTAAATCAACCAACAACTGTTCTGGCGCTACACTATATCAGACGCTATCTCCTTGTAAAGATTGCAGTAAATTAATTCTTCAGGCAGGAATTGAGCGCGTTGTATTCATTGATAATTACAAAGACACTTCAGGTATTGATTTCTTAAAAAATGCTGGAATTGAAATCGTACATATAGAAAACATAGACGATGAAAAATAATAAATTTAACTTCTTTATCCCCATTCTTTTATCGGTATTTCTATCTATTGGTTTATTACTTGGGCATTACTTTTCCTCTAAACTTTCATTTGGTGGGAGTAGCTATGGTTCAAAAGGAAAAGAAAGTTATCAAAAAATTCAAGATATTATAGAGATCTTAGACAATCGTTATGTTGATACGATTAATGGTGATGAATTATTTGAGGCGACGATTGCAGATATGCTTCATACTCTAGATCCACATAGTAATTATATTCCTGCAAGGGATTTACAAAGTGTAAATGAATCTATTCAAGGGAAATTCGGAGGAATTGGAGTTCGTTTTTTTGTGATAAGAGATACAATTTGTGTTACACATGTTATTGCTCATTCTCCTTCAGAAAAAGTTGGGATAAAAGCAGGAGATAAAATCATAAAAATTGAAAACAAGGTTGTTGCTAGTAAGAAAATTTCGACTGATAAAATTATGTCTCTCTTAAAAGGGTTAGAAAACACTGCTGTAAACGTAACAATAGCAAGAGGGAAAGATCTAATTCAAAAGAAAATAGTTAGAGGTTCTATTCCTATTTCTTCTATTTCTTGTTCTATTTTATTGAATGCAACTACTGGATTTATTAAAATAGATCAATTTTCAGTAAATACATACGATGAATTTTATGAAGCTGCAGCTGAATTGAAAGCTAAAGGAATGACAAAATTAATTCTCGACCTTCGAAACAATGGAGGAGGAGTTTTAATGAGTGCTACTAAAATTGTAGATGAATTTTTACCAGGTGGATTACCAATTGTATCAACTAAAGGAGAGCACTCAAAAGATTACACCTATACTTCAACGCGTGGAGGATTACTAGAGCAAACGGCTTTAACTATTCTTATAAACGCAAATTCAGCTTCTGCAAGTGAAATTGTTGCAGGTGCAATTCAAGACAATGACAGAGGAACAATTGTTGGGAGAAGATCTTTTGGTAAAGGATTGGTTCAAGAAGATGTACAGTTGAGAGATGGAAGTAATTTGAGGTTAACCATTGCACGTTATTATACTCCTACAGGACGTTGTATTCAAAAATCATACAGCGGCGATTATGAAGAATATTATCAAGATCAATACGATCGTTTTGAAAATGGAGAATTATACGCACCAGACTCATCTGTTTTTGTAGATTCACTGAAATTTAAAACTCCAAAGGGTAAAATAGTTTACGGTGGAGGGGGAATTATGCCAGATGTATTTGTTCCGTTTGACTCTAGTGGAATGGGTTATTACTTTACATCTCTTCGATATACTGCTATTTTTCAAATGTTTGCCTTCGATTTTGTTCAAAATAAACGTTCAAAATGGTACGCTCCAAGTGAGTTCAACAAAAGCTTTCAAGTGAGTGATGAACTTTTAAAATCGTTTACTATTTACGCTGAAAAAGAATTAGGTTTGAAACAAGATTTTACAGAAATTAAGCACAGTAAATCAATTTTAAAAAGAACACTTAAAGCAGAAATTGCTCGCCAATTATGGGAAGAGCAAGGCTACTTTACTGTTATGAATAGTTTTGATAGTGAAGTTTTAAAATGCCTTGAAATTATGAAGGGAAATAAAAACTAATAAAATAAGGTATGAATAAAACTACGTTAGTAATTGGAGCATCTGAAAATCCGGAACGATATGCTTATAAAGCTGTGAAAAGTTTAATCGCTAAAGGTCATTCTGTTTTTGCTGAAGGATTAAGAGTTGGTAAAATTGATGAGCTTACTATTTCTAACAAAAAAAGAATTTATAAAGATATTGATACAATAACATTGTATGTTGGACCAAAAAATCAGCCAAGTTGGTATGAATATATTCTTTCCTTAAATCCAAAACGTATCATATTCAATCCTGGAACTGAAAATGAAGCGTTTAAAGATTTAGCGCATAAAGCAGGAATTGAAACAATTGAAGCATGTACTTTAGTGATGCTATCAATTGGGAATTATTAACCTAAAACACTAAGGTTTTTACATTATCTGTTCAGACTATTTCTAATGAGGAAATGCTAAAACAGGAACAGTTGTATGGTACACCATTTTTTTAGTGATACTTGTTTTTCCAAAAACACGATCTACTAAGTTTCTATGTTTCGTTGTAAAACAAACCAAATTAACGTGTTCTCTTTTTATGTAATCAGTCATAATGTTTTCGATCTCTTCTCCAAAAATTAATTGACTTGAAATATCTTCAGACGGATATTTTTCTTTCATTTCTAGTTCAAAATCAGATAATAATTTTTCTTCCTCCGAATAACTTAAATCTCCATTAGCAATGTGAAGTATTTTTATGTTTGATCTAAATAATTCGATTAATTGAATTAAATGCTTAAAATCAAAAGCACTTCTATTTTCATAGTTAGTAGTAAAAATAACTTTGCTGAAGTCATTGAAATGATAACCGTCTGGAATTGCTAAAATAGGAGTTTTAGAATGATTAATGGCGTGTCCTGTATTGCTACCTATAAATGTTTCTTGTAAACCCGATGCACCTTGCGTTCCCATAACAATAAGTTTAGCTCTTTTTCTATGAGCAACCTCCTCGAGTACATCAATTAAAGACCCTACTTCTAGAAGTGTAGTGCACGAAACTCCTTCGTTCGTAACTTCATTTGCCAATACATCGAGAGATGCTTTACTGTTTTTCTGAAGTTGTATAAATTGTTGCGCTTCTAATTCAGGAGGTAAACTTGATGCTGCGAAGTCGTAATGATTGGTATGAATTAATACTATTTTCCCTTTTTGTTTTTTAGCAATTTCTATAGCAAATGTCAATGCATTTTTAGCACATTTTGAGAAATCAGTTGGTACAATTATCGTGTTCATATTCTTATTTTTAAGTTATTCAAAAATAACTTGTAAAAAGAGAAATAAGAATGATATTCATCAAGTTACAATTTGATAAGGATCAACTAAATAATGTCTGGTCGGAAATTGACTATTTTTACAATTAAATAAATTTGCGACAAGAATTTTATTTAATTTAGATGAATTTCCGTCCAGACACTAAATAGTTCTAACTGCTTTTCCATTTCTACTCCATTCACTCCAAGAGCCAACATATAGATTTAGAATTTCTAATCCTGCATACGCTATTGCTAAAAGAATATGACAAGCTTTTACTCCTGAACCACAATGAACAATAATATTTTCAGCTTTTATCATACCAAATGCGGACTCATATTTTTGTTTAAGTTTATCTGGATCTAAAAAAAATCCATCTTCATCTAAATTTTCGGTAAACAAGATATTAATCGCACGAGGTATATGCCCCGCAATTAAATCAATTGGTTCGATTTCACCCTTATATCTTTTTGCTTCTCGAACATCTATTATCAAATAATCGTTGGATGAAGTAGCTTTTTCTACTTCTGACATTTTACTTGTTCTTAGTTTCCAACAATCAATAGGATAAGTTTTTGATATAGGGTTTTTAAATGAAATAGAACTTAACGGAAAATTACTTTTTTCAGCTATTTGTAGTCCACCATTGAGTACTTGTACTTTTTTATGTCCAACAGATTTTAGCATCCACCAAAATCGAGCGGCAGCATTTGCTCCCTTTTTATCATCATAAATCACTACATGAGTTTCGGCAGAAATTCCAATACT
>Ga0105052_10002208_pt1 | contig 24294 bp, 24 predicted proteins | sample FRY03_FD_78094 | JGI IMG/M metagenome (GOLD analysis project Ga0105052, IMG submission 78094) | Freshwater microbial communities from Lake Fryxell liftoff mats and glacier meltwater in Antarctica - FRY-03 | ecosystem: Environmental > Aquatic > Freshwater > Ice > Glacier meltwater ... | reverse complement strand
TATAAACACCCTTTACAAAATTACTATAAGATGTTATTATTAGGCATTAAACCCTGTCTTAATATAAACTAATGGAAATAAATACAAACGAGTTAATCAAAAAGGGCAACAATATAGCAGTTATTCCTTATGAAAAAATTTCAATGGATGGCTTAACATCAGCTATGGCTATTTATATTGCCTTAAAAGAAAGTGGTGCTAGTGTCGACTTTTTATACAACGGGGAGATTAATGAACAGTTAAAACAAGAGATTGGTGATATTATAAAAATTAGTACTACCACCCCTGAAAAACATTTAGTAATAAGTGTTGACTACCAAGACAAATCAATTGAAGAGGTTAACTACTCAATTGAAGATAATAAACTAAACCTTATCTTAAAACCAATATCCGACAACTTTAGTATAGACAAAATTAGTTACAAAGTTATGGGTGGTTCATATGATACTGCAATTACAGTTGGGTGCTGGAACCTTGATAAAATTACTATTGTAGGTAATAATAAGAGCTCGTTTGAAAAAACAAACTTTATCAATATTGATAACAGCCCAAACAACGAAAAATTCGGAAAAGTAAATATTATTGGTAATGAGATTGAGAATATTTCATTATTGGTTTTACAAACAATTGCTTCGTGGAATATTAAGATTCCTAAGAAATCCGCGGAACTACTGTTAAAAAGTATTAATTCTTGATAGAATAGAAAAATATGGCTACAAGTAAAAAAGAAGATAAAATTAAATACCAGGTTGGAACACCCGAAGCACAGATTGAAACTTTAGGATTAAAGATTACTGAACTTTCAGAACATCTAAAAGAACATAAGAAAGATTTTAGTTCTAGACGAGGGCTTTTGCAGATGGTAAATAAAAGAAGAAGACTATTAACATACCTTAAAGGTAAGGATGAAAAGGCATTTGAGGTGCTTTCAAAAAAAGTTAAGAGTAGTAAAAATTAAAGTAATTAGTAGAAATTAAGGTGGCTAGCAGCAAACACACAATCTAGGGTTTAATAAGAAAGCTTGAAAAAAATTAAGTGTTTTTATTAAACCAAAGATTTTCACCTTGGCTGTTTATCCACACAAAACAAAAAATGAATAAAAAAATGATAAGAAAAGAGATCAAACTCGGAAGTGAGTTATTAGTACTTGAAACAGGAAAGTTAGCACCACAAGCAAACTCTGCAGTTCTTGCAAGTTTAGGTGGCACAATAGTACTTGCAACAGCAGTTGGAGTACCAGCAACAGAAGAACCAAACTATTTTCCACTAAGAGTCGATTATGAGGAAAAATTATACGCAGGAGGACTTATTAAAAGTTCACGCTTTATAAAAAGAGAGGGAAGAACATCTGATGAAGCAATTATCGCAGGACGATTAATCGACCATGCAATAAGACCACTTTTCCCTAAAGATTTTATGGACGATACCCAGATTATAGTGACTGTTTTACAGATAGATATGAAAAATGACCCAGTACTTCTTGGCTTAATTGCAGCAAATGCAGCCCTGGCGTCAAGTAATATCCCTTTTAATGGCCCAGCAGGGTCAGTACACATCGGAATAAATGAAAACGATGAAACTGTTATAAACCCATTCCAAGATGAAATTAAATCACTAAAGGCAAATCTTACAGTAAGCTTTTTACCAGACAAAAAGGTACTTGCAATGGAGGGTGAATTTCACCAAGTCCCAGAAGAAAAACTTTTCAAACTACTAGAAAGTGCTCAACCACACGCACAAAAAATGATTGACTTTATCAATGAGTTTGTAAAAGAAGCAGGAGTTGAAAAATACGAACATAAATCATTTAATGTTGATAAAGAGATAAAAAAAGATATAAACGAGTTTGCTATTGAAAAAGTAAAGGCCATCATCGATAGTGCGAATGAAAAAATGGAATTTAATAATAAGTGGGAAGAGCTTGTAGCAGAAACATTTAAGAAATTTGAGGGAAAATACTCAAAGTCAGTAATGGGTAAATGCCTAGAAGAGCTACAAAAAGACGCAATAAGAAAATTAATAATAGAAAATAAAAAAAGACCAGATGGACGAGGCCTTGATGAGATTCGACCACTTAGTGCAGAGGTTGGTCTTTTATCAAGAACACACGGATCAGCTTTATTTAACAGAGGATTAACACAGGTTTTAACAGTTGCAACATTAGGCCCATCATCATTAGAGCAAACAATTCAAAACATGTATGGAGAAGGAACAAAACGATACTTTCATCACTACAATACCCCTCCATTTACTTATGGTCAAACAGGTCCCCTTCGTGGACCAGGTAGAAGAGATATTGGACATGGAACACTTGCAGAAAAGGCACTTGAGCCTGTTCTGCCATCAGGTAAAGATTTTCCTTATACAATAAGACTTGTTTCTGAGGTTCTATCTTCAAACGGAAGTACCTCGATGGCTTCAACATGTGGTTCAACCCTTTCATTAATGGATGCTGGTGTACCAATAAAAGCTCCAGTTGCAGGAATAGGCGTAGGGCTTATAGTTGATGAAGAGAAAGAATGGGGAGAAGATGGCAAATATATGTTACTAACAGATATGCAAGGTGCTGAAGATGCAAATGGATTTATGGATTTTAAACTTACAGGAACAAGAACAGGAACAACCGCAGTTCAGATGGATATTAAAACAGGTGGACTTCCACTTGAAATATTTAAAGATATCCTTGAAAGGTCAAGGATTGCAAGAAATAAGGTGTTAGATGTTATGAACAAGGTGCTATCAGCTCCAAGAGCAGAACTTTCAGAGCTAGCCCCAAGAATAATTACTGTACAAATTAAAAAAGACCAGATAGGGCTACTTATTGGTCCTGGTGGAAAAACAATTCGAGCAATAATTGAAAATTCAGGTGCAACAGTAGATGTAGATGATGACGGATTAGTCTCAATATCAGCAGTTAACAAAGACTCATTAGACCTTGCACTTAAAGATGTAACAGGGCTTACAAAATCATTTGAAATAGGAGAGATAATTGAAGATGCAGAGGTAGATAGTGTTGTAGATTTTGGAGCATTTGTAAAGATAAGTAGCGGAAAAACAGGGTTACTACACGTTAGCGAGATTAGCAATGACTTTATTAAAGACCCTAGAGAAAAACTTAAAGAAGGTGATAAGATTAGAGTGAAGATAATAAAAATTGATGGTGAAAAAATTGCGCTATCGAAAAAGCAGTTAGAGGTAAAAGAGGCAGAAAATAATTAAAAAAAGCAAGCTCAAGTTGTATGAAAAACCACCTGCCAGCTAAATACACTTGCCCAAAGTGTAATAAAATAAGTAATTCAAAAGGATATTTTTGCTCATTTTGTGGAAACAAAAAAGAAAAACCAGACTCACAATTTATTGAGTATGATTTTGATCTGTTTCCAAAAAACACTAGGTCAACAACCCAAAACAACCAACAATCACACAAATATGTAAGCAAGGTTATAATTTCATTTGCTCTAACAATAGTTATGGGGTTAGGTTTTTATATTCCATACACCATCACAAAAAATATTTCACAAACAAAACCACCCGAGGTATTTCAGGTAACCCTTACAACTCAGCCCGAGTATAAAACTATAAGTTTAGAGCATGCTCTAAACTTAAAATCAACAGTGCTGAACCAAAATAAAAACGCAGAATTTATTGAGAATAATTTTGATATATACTACGAATCTGCAGAGCTTTACAATATTAATAAGTACTTTCAAGACTTAATGCCAGCACTAGTTAATAAAGCTTTAGAAATGCCTATTGAAACAATTATCTCACAAACCGAAGGGAATATAGTTTTTGCACTACAAGGTGAAAACTACATAATAGTAATGAAATTTAAAAATAGGGAGTATGTATACTCTTTAGAAAAGATTCTTGAAAATACAGATTATAAATCAACAGTGATAGATGACTACCTACTAATTAGTAACAACGCAAGTTATTTAGATAGAAATGTTGAGAGTTACAAAGGCTCAATCAAAAACTTAACAAGCTCAGGTTACTTTGTAGATACAGTAAAATCACTTCCAGATAAAGGCGAGGCATTTATATTTATAAAAACAAAAAAAGGTGTTGAATTTTTTGAAAAAACAACAAAAATTACGTCCCCTTCAGACAACCTTCCTATTGGTATAATTATTGAGGGTGATAAACTTAAATACATAGATTTTACATTTTAAATTATGAGTGACTTTTTATTTGAAGAGCTAAAAGACCTAGAAAAAAAATTAGAGCAGGAAAAAATTCCTGTTGATCTTAAAATAAGGGCTGAAAAAATGCTAGATAGATTAAATCGTATGGCTAAACTTGGAGGGTACTCTTCTGAGTTTGAGACAATCTCAAGATATGTAGAGACAATTACATCAATCCCGTGGGGAAAAGAAACAGAAGATAATCTAGATCTAAAACATGCAAAAGAAACACTAGATAAAAACCACTATGGCCTTGAAGATGTTAAAGAGAGAATACTAGAATACCTTTCAGTTATTAAACTTCGAAAAAATACCACTCAAGAAAAACCAGAAGATGTATTACTTTCAGAAGAGTATCATGCACCAATATTGTGTTTAGTAGGTTTACAAGGAATAGGAAAAACAACAATGGCGGCATCAATTGCAGCAAGCTTAGGTCGAGAGTTTATTCGAATATCACTTGGAGCAACAGGTTCAATATTAGAGATCAGAGGTCAAAGCAAGGCACTGCCAGATGCAGAACCAGGACAGATAATAAAATCATTAATTAGAACAAACGTAATGAACCCACTAATCCTTCTTGACGAGGTAGATAAAGCATCGGGCGAAAGAGGGCTAAGAAGCGATATAATGGCAGCATTACTTGAGATTCTAGATCCAGAACAAAATACTACGTTTAGGGATCATTACATAGACTTTCCAATCAACCTATCAAAAGTTCTTTTCGTATGTAGTGCAAACAATACAGGAACATTCTCAACCGCACTTACAGATAGGTTAGAAATTATTCGAATGCCAGCATATACAGACGAACAAAAAGAGATTATTGCAAAAAACTATCTCTTCAACCGAGTAGTATCAAGCTCTGGACTAACCACTAAAGATATAAGTATTGAAGAAGAAGTATGGCCACTACTTATTAGACCACTCGGGTTTGATACGGGTATAAGATCACTTAGACGTAACATTGAGACAATGGTAAGAAAAGTTGCTAAAGAAAAAGTTGAAGGGAAAAAAGATACAACCATAATTAGTGCAGAAAACATTAAGAAATATCTGCCAGATTATATAGGAAACTAAATGAATCTTAACAAAGAACTTTTAGATACAATTTCAAAAGAGGTTGATATATGTACAAAATGCCCACTATATAAAACCGCAACCCATGGTGTTGCAGGATACGGAAATCCTAACGCTGAGATAATTTTTATAGGGGAAGCACCAGGTGCTAATGAAGATAAAGAGGGGAGACCATTTGTAGGACAATCTGGAAATCTTTTAGACAAAAATTTTAATGTAATTAAACTTGAAAAAAAAAATGTATGGATTGGGAACATTATTAAACACCGCCCTCCAAACAACAGAGACCCACTACAAAAAGAGGTAAAAGCCTGCAAACCATACATAGATAGGCAAGTTGCAATAATAAAACCAAAATTAGTTGTAACACTTGGAAGATATGCACTAACCTACTTTATTCCAAACGCATCAATTACTACAACACATGGAAGATTACTATCAAGTAATGATCTAAATATCTATCCACTGTATCACCCTGCAGCGGCCTTAAGAAACGGTAAGTTTATGAAAACCTTTGTACAAGACTTTATAAAAATTCCTAGTATACTAGAACAAGTAAAAGTAAATAGTATAATAAAAACAGAAAAAAGGACTATAGAATCATCTTTTACCTAAAAGCTATGAAAAACGAACAAGTTAAGTTAATACCAATAGGTGGAACAACAAATGTAAACAAAAACATGTATCTTTACGAGACAGAAGGCCAGATACTAATTGTTGACTGTGGAATAGGTTTTCCAGATGCAGATATGTACGGGGTTGACATTGTAATTCCAGACTTTAGCTATGTGCTAGAGCGAAGTGAAAAAGTTATTGGAATACTGCTAACACATGGCCATGAAGACCACATAGGGGCTGTTCCTTACCTACTTTCACAGCTAAACGTGCCTGTGTATGGAACAAAGCTTGTGTTGGGTTTTTTAAGAGAAAAGTTTAAAGAGCACAACATCTCAAAATCAGTATTAAAAATAATCGACCCAGAACAAGAGCCTAACTTTAAGATTGGATCATTTGATATTACTCCATTCAGGGTAAACCACTCAGTTCCAGATAGCCTAGCATATGGAATAAAGATAAATGGAAATTTAATCATCCATGTCTCTGATTTTAAGTTTGACTGGTCACCAGAAAAAGATAAACCATTTGAGGTTGGAAAGCTTGCTAAACTAGCAGACCAACATCCAACACTTCTATTATCCGACTCACTAGGCTCATCAGTTAGTGGATATACCAGATCAGAAAGTCTGCTGAGTGAAACTTTTTTAATGGCAATGGAAAAAAACGAAGGCAAACAAATTCTAGTAACCACTGTTTCATCTAATATCTCAAGAATACAACAAGTTATAGATGCAGCAATTAAACATAAACGAAAGATAGTAATACTTGGAAGATCAATCAAAACAAATGTAGAAGTTGCAAGAACACTAGGTTACCTAGATGCTCCAACTACTGTATTTGTTGATGAAAAACAGCTAGGTAAATTTAAAGATGAAGATCTTGTATATATTATAACTGGAGCTTACGGCCAAGCAGGTTCAGCGTTAGGTCGAATTGCCTCAAATACACATAAAAGTATAAAGATACAAAAAGACTCTATAGTAATATTTTCAGCAGACCCTATACCAGGCTCATTTAACCAGATAGATGCAATGATAGATAAACTTACACTACTAGGGGCAGAGGTTTGGTATAAAGATGTACAAGAGAACCTACACGTATCAGGACATGGCGCTAGTGGAGATATTACAATGCTTGCAGCAATCGCTAAACCTAAATATTTTATGCCAATTGGTGGAACAGTAAAAACAATGAGGGCATATACTAACCTAGTCTCAAAACTTGGACACAACAAAGAGAATTTTTTTGAGTTAAACGAAGGCCAATCCTTACTTATCGATTCAGGTATAGTAACACTTGGAGATACATTCAAGGTTGGGAACGTATTTATCGATGGAAATCGTCAACGTCGACTTGACCCAATCGTAATAAAAGATAGACAACAGCTTGCAGATGATGGAATAGTTGCAATAGCGATTCCATTTAATCTAAAAACACAAAAAGTTGTAGGTAAAATTGAGATTAACTCCAGAGGGTTTGTATTTATGAAAGAGTCAAAGGGATTAATCCATAACGCAATTCAAAAAGTAGAAAAAGTTATTACAACAAACCAAGACAAACTATCAGACTGGAACTTTGTAAAACAAGAGGTGGATCAAGAGTTAAGTAGGTTCTTCTTTAAAGAGACAGGCAGAAACCCAGTAATACTACCAATAATTGTAGAGATTTAACATCAAGTAATTACATAATAAATCAAAAACGTTACAAAAACCCATAGGGCAGTTGCAAATAATAGTGGGAAATCACTTAATAAAACTCTTTCAGGGGATTCTCCCTCTTTTTTCTCATAAATTACATATAAATACCTTGCAACTCCATATATTACAATTGGTATTGTTAACATCATCCATTTAGGTGATGAAAGTGAGTATGGTAAAAATCCACTTAGAAATTTAGATGTTTCCATTGGTGAGACTAGAAATGCAAATAGAGAATAAGTTATCATAGTAAAACTTGCAGAGGTAGATATCATACTATCAAGTAAACTTTCAGGATACCTATTTAGGATTGGTCTTGTCTCAATTGCTATCTTGCCATCTGTTCCAACTACTAGTGTTCTCTCAGATTTTCTTTTACCAAAAGCAAGTAACAACGCTAAACCAATGGTTGCAAGAACAAGCCAAGAAGATATATTTATTGAGATTGCAAGTGCACCAGCAAAAACCCTAATAACAAAACCAAAAGCAACTATTAAGGCATCTATAATAATTATATTTTTAAAATATAGCGTATAAAAAAGTTGCATGATTACATATGCAACAACAGCAAGTGCGAAAAAGGTGTTTATCTTTGAAGCAATAATAATTCCTAATAAAATAAATGTTAAAGAAAGAGCCCAAGCAAGCTGAATCGGGACATCTTTAGAAGGGATTGGTCTGTTTTTCTTAATAGGATGTTTAGCATCGCGTGGTGCGTCGATAATATCGTTAAAAATATATACACCAGATGCAACAATACAAAAAACTACAAATCCTTCTGTTACCTTAAATAATTCGGACAAATCAAATAAATGCTCTGCAAAAAATATTCCTGCAAATAAGCTTGTATTTTTAAGCCATTGTCTTGGGCGCATTAACCTTACAACATGATAAAAAAGAGAATTTTTCATTAGCTTTATTTTAACAAAAAAATATGGAATGCCCTATAAACCTTTTTCGATTATAATAAAAGAAAGGGTATTGTTATTAACACCTGAAGGCTGAAAGTTGATACTAAGCCCAACTACACTGTTTGGCTCAACCAAAATAATATTAGTGTATGTGTTTGTAAAATACAGATCATATCCATCTGTATAATCAGAATTAGTAATCTCTACTTTATACTCTTTTTTAGCATTCGAGGAATTTGTAATTGAATAAAAATCTGTATACTTAACTGTTTTATCAGAAAAAACCTTAAATACTGCTGTTTCATAATCTACTACTTTTTGTTTTTCTCCAAAACTAACGTATCTTCCAAAAGCATCAGTTGTAGCAGATAAAACCTTTTCATTACCTACAACAGCTTTGATATTTTCAAATCTATAAACAGAAAAGGGTAAATAAGCAAGAAGAGCTAAAACAAGTGCTAATGCAGTGTTTGTAATAAAATTTCTCATTATGCAAGATCCCTAAACTCTAAGTACGTTGTGGTTAAAAGTTCATCTTTATCTTCTTTCTCATCCTCCCTAAATTCTCGTTCAACATCTATAATAACTAATATACTACTAAGAACTGAAAACACAAAAGCAATAATTGGAACCCAAACATACATTGCACCAAGCGCTGCTTGAGCAATTGTTACTAATGTTAGTAACCAGCTATACATTAACCAGATACCAGCCTCTGAAAAAAGGTCATAACTTTTCTGAATAATGCTATTCAACCTTAATGAGGCAATTCTTGATGACAGATATGGTGAGACATGTGTTTCGTGTGTAATATGTGCCTTAAATAATAAAAATGACATACCTAAAAATACACATACAAAAACAAAAAGTGTTGAGTAAGAGTTAACAAAAATATACTCTGATGCTGATAACCCATTAAAAGCGACTAAACCATTAAAGCTTTCTACTCCTAGGTATGCTGAAGCAAAAAATGTACCAACAACTTTGGCTGCAAACAAAAACACGGCAGGTAAAATTGCTCTATCAACTAACTTAACTAATAATTTTGAGTATCTCACTAAAATAATAGTAACACTACTTTTATATTCATTCTACAATTTACTGTTTAGATTTTTCTACATAAGTTGAGCTTACCCAACCACTAATCTTTTCATCAACCTGGATCTTAGTCCAGTCGCCTTTATCCTCTAATAATTTATATTCTTTATCTACATCAACCTTTGCAACTTCTTCAAACCCTAACCCTGAACCTGACCTTACCCTTAACCAACCCGTCCCTGTTTCTAAAATCTTTACCTTGCCTGATGTAACTGTAGTTTTAATGTCTATTGCTGTTTCTGTTTTTGTTGGATCAAGCTCAGCACTCCCTGCAATCACATTAATCATCTCTAAAGCCTTATCAGATAACTTATCTCCATCACCATAATATGCAATTTTTACAGGTTTAATATCGGTTGCTTTAGGGACAATGTTTTCCCCTTGATCGTTATAAACGCTTCCTTCATCGGTAACATAAAAATCTATATTAAGACCAGAAGGAAAATCTTTTGGAAGGTACTCTTTTCTAGTTGTTAACCAGTACTGAATAGCCTGGATGTGCATCTTAATAGATGATTTTACAACTACTTGTTCAAGGTGTAATGGGTAAATTATAATTAAAGGTGTACTAATTTTTAATGGCTCAAGTGTTTTTCCAATTGGTTTAATAAAAAATTTAGAGTCGACATTAAGCTTTATCCCCTCTTTAATATCTGGTCTTAATGTTCTTGTTTCATAACCATCTTTAGAAATCTCAAGATCATGTTCTCCAACCTTTACATTGTTAATTGTTATTGGAGTTTCACCCTTTACCTCTCCATCAATCTTGACCAATGCTCCAACTGGGTCAGATATTATTGATATAGCTGGATCTTCTTTTGTTCTTTCAACCCAAACTGTATCCCCAGCACCAAAATCTCTATTTGGCCCTAGCTCACGATTAATAATCGTTTCTGTGTTTGGTGATAAATTTAAGTTAACATTAAAAGTTCTGTCATTATTTCTAATACTTATCTCAACATTACCTGATTTAATAACGTTTGAAAAATATGGTGTTGTTCCCAAAAGTTTATCGTTTACAAAAACATTTGCAGTTCCCTGTGCTGAATTTACTGCAATAGCAGCCTCTCCAGCAATATTATTAAGCCAGACAGTTTTATAAAAAACATATCCACCTAAAACTAAAAGTCCGATTACTGTTAATAACAGTATTATTTTTTTATAACTCATTGTGTGTATAATACAATATTTTTCAATTAAAATCACATTATAGTCTTATAACATATAATGTAAGTAGTTTTTAAAAATGGATAATATTTATTACATTGTGAATAAAAAGGATTTGATTTATTTCTTCTTAACAACAGGTTTGAGAAGTTTTACAAATCTAAAAGATTTATCTGTTACAAAAGAGATTATTTAATATTCTGCACGATTATTTTTAAATTTTCCATAATATTATCGCACATAGAAACTTCAGAGGTATTTGTTGTCTGACAAGTAGCTTCATATCCACCAACACCATTTAAGATCATACTGCTCATATGACATGCTAACGGAGTCGGATCCCACTGGCTACATCCAGTTTTTCCTTCTCCATAATCTACTATATATCCAAATTTATTAGAATTTGAATATGAAACTCTATAAATTTTATCAGAGAAATTGGTATTTCGTATTAACTTAACTATTGGTTTTGCGTTATAATATGAAACACTATTGCCTTCAAATGAAGGTTTTATAGTGAACACAACTCCATTATTAAGCTGTAAAGCGACTCCAATTACATTGCCTGTCACCATCATCTGTAACCATCTCAACAGACTTTAAATCTGCAGAGGGATAAGTAAACAAATACTTTTTAATGGTCTGCTTTTTTACATCTGTACTCGAAAACAAATCTCTAACAACTATATCGGTAGTTTCAGTTTTACACCATTGGAACTCAAATCAAACTTAAAAGTTTCGATGATACTATTAAATTCTGTTCTGGAGACACCAGAATCGATTGTCTTAAATCCATACATGATTAAAACATGTACTTCCTTTTTCACAATTCCCACAGAAATGCTCGAATTCCCAACGTTATTACAATTTTCATTTGTTACACCTTTTGTTTCTGTTTTAGTACCAACCCAATCATTTAGTGATAATTCATCTTGTGATATAAGGTCTTCACATCCAAGTCCAATCCCTGTTCCCCCTGCAAATAAGGCAACAGAAAAAGTTCTGTTCTTTGTCGATGTAAACCTAACAACTTCTTTTGAAACAACAACTGTGTTATCTTCCACCCATCCGTCTGGATACTTAAACGAAAATCCAAACTTGCTGTTTTCATAAACTTTCCACCTTGATGTTGAATCTTCAGCTATTCCTTCTGATTGATTTTCTGGCACGCTGTTTTGAGTGGATGTAGGAGTAGTCGTAATGGTTAATTTTTGACTCTTATTGAAATATAGGTATACAGAAATAATCCCTAAAACTACAATCATAATGCCCATTACCATGACTGTGAATTTCAAATTCTTATTTGATTTGTGATTTTCCACAACCCTAAAAGGGGTTTTATTGGATATTGAGGTTTGAGAAGTTTCTTGGGTATCTAGCTTTGGTGAATCATCTTTCATAATTAAAGGTAATTTTACTAAAAACCTAAATAAATTACAATAAGTTAATTGATTAAACAATTTATATATTATCCACAAACCTTGACAATAATAACATTTCAGCCTAAAATTCCTTGACGATGAAACTTAAAGCAGAAAAAAGAGAAATACTAGGTAAAAAAGTAAAGACACTACGCGCAGTTGGTTTTGTACCTGCTGTTATTTTTGGGAATAAAGAAGACTCTATTCCAGTTACTTTTAATACAAAAGATTTCCAAAATGTATATAATGAGGTTGGTGAAACAGGGTTAGTTGATATTGAACTTAAAGATAAAACTATTAATGTTTTGATAAGAAACTATCAAAAACACTCAGTAACGGGTGATATCCAACATGTAGACTTATACAAGGTTAACTTAAAAGAAAAGACATCTGCAATTGTTCCAATTATATTTGAAGGCGTACCTGAAATGGTTAAGGCAGGAGATGCAATCTTACTTGAGATCTTAAACGAGATAGAGGTAGAGTGTTTACCTATGGATATTCCTAAAAACTTTGTTGTAGATACTACTATTCTTAAACAGATAGAAGATATAATTACAATTGGTGACCTTTCTTTTGATAAAACCAAGGTTACAATACTTGAACATGAAGAAAACGAACCTGTAGCAAAGCTTGATTATGCGGTAATGGAAGATGAACCAGAAGAAGAGGTAACAGAAGCTGAGGCAATTGAAGGTGTTGAGGCAACAGAAGAGAAAGAAAAGGAAGAAGGGGTAGAACCAGAGAAACAGCCAGAAAAACAAGAAGCTAAGAAGTAATTATTTAACCTCTGGCCAACTCTCAACAATCAACAATTCACTTTCACCTTTATCTTTTGGCAACTCTTGCCATATAGCCTCAGTTACAAAAGGCATAAACGGATGTAGCAGTTTTAAACAATCTTTAAATACCGGTAGTAAATACATTTTTAGCGCAATTGACTTATTCTCTCTGTTTTTTATATCCTCAATATAACTAGAAGCTAAATCGTTCCACATAAATTGGTATATTGATTCACAAGCCTTGTTATATTGATATATCTCAATTAAAGAGGTTACTTTGTTATTGAGCTGTATTGATTTTTTCTTAATTGTCTTATCTTTCTCTGTTATATCTTTGTTAAATGTTTCATCTTTATCAAAAATATCTGGCTCTTCTTCAATCATCATTAAAATATACCTTGCCATATTCCAAATTTTATTAGCAAAATTTCTATAGCCTTTAATTTTATCAATATCAAATGGTGTATATCTTGCAGAAATATCTCCACCTGTAATAAGACCAGCTCTTAGTGCGTCAGCTCCGTATTGCTCAATAATTTCAATTGGGTTTACAACATTTCCTTTGCTCTTGCTCATTTTTTTACCATTTTTATCCGTTACTGCTCCATGAAAATAAACATTTTTAAAAGGAACCTGCCCAGTCATATAAATTCCAAACATTAACATCCGAGCAATCCAGAAAAACATTATGTCCCACATTGAATCTAAAAAATCTGTTGGATAAAATTTTTGATCAGTCCCATCTGGATAATCGGTTGTAACCTGTGGCCATTGCCCACTACTAAACCATGTATCAAACGTGTCTGTTTCTTGTAAGTAATTATCCCCAGGTGATTCTTTTTGAATTTTAAATGTTGCATTTTCCGGTGCAATTAGGCTTTGAATCCCCTCATTTATCTCATAAAAACTATATGACTTTATTAAATCTTTTGCATAACCAGTTATTGTGTTTTTCTCATTATTTATAAATGTGATATAAATTTCTGGGTTTTCATCAATGCTATACCACGCAGGAATTAATATTCCAAAGGCTATTTGTCTACTTATTGGCCATGGACGCTTTTCACCAAGCCATCGTAATATTTCATTTTTCCAGCTTGGTTTGTAAAACTTAACATTTCCCATCTCAACCTGTTCAATTACTTTTTCAAACAACTCATCTGTTTTTATAAACCAATTAGGCATTATTAAAGGCTCTATTGGATAACCTTCTTTATAATCAACTAATACTCTATTTTGGTATTTTTCATCAATCTTTTCTAATAAATCTTTTTCTTTCAATATTTCAGCAACTGTTTGTCTAGCTTGTTTTGGATATAAACCATCAACACCTACTTCTGTATTAATCATTTTTCCATCAAGCCCTATAACGGTAATTGTTTTTAGATTGTGTTTTTTGCCAATCTTAAAGTCATTTAAATCATGGCCAGGTGTGATTTTAAGCACTCCAGTTCCAAACTCAATATCAACATATTCATCTTCAATAATTGGTAATTCTAAACCATTTAATGGATTTATTGCATAAGCCCCAACTAAATTTTTATATCTTTTATCTTTTGGGTTTATTGCTATTGCTGTATCCGCAAAAATTGTTTCAGGTCTAACTGTTGCAACAATAATACTATCCGTAGAATCTTTAATTAGATATTTAATATAATATAAAGGTGAAATAGAATCTTTATACTCTGTTTCAAGATCACTAAATGTTGTTCCATAAAAAGTAGAGTAATTAACCATATAACCCTCTCTGTAAACAAACCCATCTTTATTCATTTTTTCAAAAGTCTTATATACCTGTTCAACAACATTAGAATCAAGTGTAAATGTGTTTCTACCCCAATCGGCACTAAGACCAAGCCTTTTAAATTGATTAGTTGCTGTCTCTGTGTTTTCAAGAACAAAATTTAAAATATCCTTGTATAGGGTTTTTCGATCAAAATCGAAACGAGATTTACCTTCTTTTTTTAATTTATTCTCATAAACATATTGAGTTTCGAAACCTGCATGGTCTGTCCCTGGAAAATAACAGGTTTCATAGCCCTGCATTCGTTTAAAACGGATCATAATATCCTGAATTGTGTAAGTTACATGCCCACAGTGTAAAGAAGCATTTGCATTTGGAGGTGGCATCAAAACTGAATATGGAATATTTTTTGTTTTAGATATATTTCTTAGTTTACTTGCCCCTTCTGGAGAAAAAGTGTTGTTATCTTCCCATAATTTATAAATTTCAGACTCTATTTTTTTATGATCGTATTGTTTGTCCATATTTGTTTATAAAATAGCACTTGGTAGCTGGTCTACACTTAATCCAGATATAACTTTTATCTCATTTAAATTCTTTTTGCAAGGTAGATAATATGCAGCACTTGCAATTATTGCACCATTATCTAATGATAGCCCATTAGGTGGAAAGTATACACTATTTTCAAACTTGTTTAAAAACTCTTCTCTTAAAAATTTGTTTGCAGATACACCACCACCAACTACAACACTTTTTGCATTAAATTTTTTGAAAGCTTTGTCTGTTTTTTTTAGTAAAACCTCTACAACTGCACGTTCAAAATCAACTGCAAGTTCTATCTTGTTGTTATTGTTAACCTTTGTAGCAACAGATGTTTTTAGCCCAGAAAAAGAGAACTCAAAATCATCACTGTGTAACATGGGTCGTGCTAATATTCTTTTATTAAACTTGTCTCTATTCTCATAAAAGACCCTATCAATTTCTGGTCCTCCTGGGTAATTAGAGTCTAAAAGAATTCGTGCAACCTTATCAAAAGCCTCTCCTGCGGCATCGTCCCTTGTTGAACCTAAATGTTTAATACTTAAATCTCTCTCTATAACTACAAGATCAGTATGCCCCCCCGACACAACAAGACCGATTGCAGGTAATTCGGGTTTATGCTTATCTATAAAATTTGCAAACAAATGTGCCTGTAGGTGGTTTACTGGAATTAGTGGTTTTTTATAACAGTAAGATAAAAACTTAGCCACCTCTACACCAACCATAAGTGAACCTTGTAACCCTGGCCCTACTGCAACTGCAAACTGATCTACTTTATTAAGGTTAAATTTTTTTTGTATATCAAGTAGCATCGGAAATATATTTTCTAGATGAGCTCTTGCTGATATCTCTGGAACAATTCCTTTTGTTCTTTTATGTAAATCTAAAGAAGACGCAATTTTATGATCTAATATATTTAGACCGTTTTCTAATAAACAAAGTGCTGTTTCATCTGCTGTTGATTCAATACCTAAAATTATCACTAGGTTATTATAGCACTGTAAAAGCAAGGTTTGAGTAATATTACAAAAATTTTAATCTCTTTTAATTAGAGCAAATCCAACAAATAATAATCCAATTGATAATAGATATACGATAATAGAGCTAGCTCCAGTCTCAATATTATCACCTGTTACCGTAGTTGAAGGTTGAGTTACAGCTGGTGCTGTTTCTCCAATTGTTACACTTGTAGAACAAATTTTTGCACCTTCCTCACTTGAAACTGGTGTGAATGTTACTGTATATGTGCCTTTAGATAAATATGTATATGAAAATACAGGGCTATTTACAACAGCTGTTGTACCATCACCGTAATTTATCCCATACCCTTTTGCATTAGTGCTATTTTCAAGAGTTGCAGTAAAAACTACATCGTTACCTGTAACAACACCAGAGAGCAATAAACACTGAGGAATACCTGTTAAATCAACCTTATCTGTACTTGGTACAATTTCTGGTGGCTTATTGCCAGTTGAGTTATTAGATAATATAAGTGGGCAATTTTCAACTCCGCCATTTGTACCCAAATTTGAACTTGCCAATAGATTTTCAATCGTTGTTTTTGCTTCTGTTAGGGTTTTTGTTCCTCTAATTACGTCAGCTATTGCATCTCTGTATGAAAGGTTACCTGCACACCCTGCTATAAGCCCACTGGTTGCCTTATCAGCACCTTTTATTATAGGAATAACAAACTCTTCTGTAACAGTTGAGTTTAATGTTTTATTACCATATGCAGGGACTGCAATATCAAATAATTTTAATGAGTTTCTATACCCTTTTTGTTGTTCTTCTTCAGATAAAAACTTTAAAAAATCCCAAGCGACTTGCGGGTTTTTCGAATTTTTTGATACTGACTCCATCCAAAAATTTGCCCAGTATGTATCTGTTAAATTATTACTTCCTTCTAAACTTGGAACCTGTGGTGCAGTTGTTACTCCAATATTAAGTGTTTTCTTTGTAGCTAATATATCTTTTAGTGTTTCTGTAGTTCCAAAAATCATTGCTACCTTACCATTTGCAAATGCTGTGGGTGTATCTGGTAAATTTAGACTCCAAACATTGTCTGAATCAGCAAGACCTTTGTAATAATTAACTACTGATTCAGCTGCTGGGTCATCTAAAAAGTTTGGAATAGTAACGTCTGATTGACTAAACATGTAGCCCAATATATCTGTTGCAAAGTGCACATTATCAACTACACCTATTCCTGCACCAGCTTGTGAAATTGCTCCTGTTCCATCTTTTTTGGTAAGTTTTATAGCATTTAACCTAAACTCCTCCCATGTTTCAGGGGGGTTTACTATTCCAGCTTCGGAAAAAAAGTCTTTGTTATAAATTAAGACTAATTGGTCATACTCTAATGGTATTCCATAAATTTGCCCTCCAATTTTTGATGATTGTAATGCAATGTTATAAAACCTGGCCAAGTATTCTGTTTCTGACATTACATCAGCAGGCAGTGGTGATAATATATTATTTATATAACCAAACCATGTATTATGTGTTCTAAAAATATCTGGTCCACTACCACTTGTTACCCTTGTTGCTACTTTTTCTTTATATTCTGCAACTGATGCTGGTTTTTGCTCTTCATAATTAATCGTAACATTCGGGTGGTTAGTTTGGTATTTTGATATTAAAGGCTCCATCACCTCTTTTGGTGTGTATAACCCCCAATATGTAAGTGTTACAGGTTTAGAGGTAATTGCATCTTTCGCTGTTTTTTCTTTATCTTGTTTTGTTGTGTTTTCTGTTTTTGTTCCACCTATATATTTACCAACTATTGGCCAAGATGATGGGTCTGTAATAGTACACGCACTAAACAGTGTAGAGACAAGAATTAAAAGTGTAATTTTTATAAATAAGTTTTGTTTATTCATGAGCAGTCTTTAGATAATTCTATACAACAATTTAAGATTTGAAAAGATTTTGGTTAATTTTGTGTGTTAACCTCTCAACCTTATTATTTAATTGTTTTAGATTATTAATATTAATTCCTAGTGCCCTTGCTATTAGTACGTCTGCTAGATGAAAATTTAGATGCAATATTGGTCCATGTAAATAACTACAAATAAAGTTGTTCGATACTAAACCTTCTTGCTTGTCTTCGCCGTTATTACCATGTCCAGTATTTAGGTATAAAAATGGTTCATATTGCTGTAAAAAAAACGTTCTTCCACCATGATTCTCAAAACCAATTATGTTTTTAAATCCATAATTTTTTTGACATAAATCAGCTACATCTTTATTTACAATATCTCCAACCACATTTCCTACAAACCTTTTATCTCTAACGCCAGGGCTTTTTGTATAAATATCAAACAACCCCAAACCACTAATTTTATTTCCATCTGCAAGTTCGTAATATTTCCCAAGTAGTTGGTATGCACCACAAATAAATAAACCAACACCTTTATTTAGATAGTAGCTTTCTAAAAACTCTTTTTTGTTTTGTATTAAATCTTCATAAATTAAAGACTGCTCACTATCAGGCCCTCCACCCATAAAAACCAAGTTAGAGTCAAAATATTTATCTTTTTCTGTTTCTTTACCAACCTCTACTAACTCAAAATCAATACCTCTCCACTCACACCTTTGTTTTAATATCTCAACATTCCCTTTGTCACCGTATAAATTTAACTCTTGTGGATAAAACCACGATAACTTTACTTTATTCATTTTTTTATTGATTTTCCTAATCTACTATCCTTGAAAATACTACGCATTGTTAACATGCTTGTGTAAGTGGGTAATATCCAAAACCTTTTGTTTTCAAATGTTTCTACATATTCTTTAAAACCTTGATAACTGTTTATTAAAACTACTTTTTCTTCTTTAATACCAGCATATTTCAAGCGGTTTGCTATATCAATATACCTGGTACCTAAACATACCCACCTTGAAATACTTTTGTCTAAGATATTAATTAAATCCGTACTAACATCATATATCCACGAAATATCTTTCCCGTCTGCAATATTGTTATTTAGCCCTATTGTTACTATGTTTATTTCTTGTGGATAAACTGGTGATAAATCAATAATTAATTTAAGGTTTTCATTAAAGCTAGCTGGGTTTTTGTTTAATAAAAATGTAAGCTCATTCTTGTTATATATAAATTTTTCACCTCTTCCAAATACAGGGTTAAAATCTTCTAATGTTTTTAATATATCTTTTTTAAAGTTTGGAAAAATATCTAATAACACGGAAAAACTTGCACTTAAATTTATATTATTAAACTCTCCTAACAATTTAGATGAAGATTTAAAGTTGTTTGTGAATGTGGAAATATTTTTACCAGTTAGATTGTTTAGTCTTTTATCGTTTTTGTATAAATATATTTTTGTGTTTGTTAGATTTTTTATTGATTCTTTCCAGCTATTAAAAATTACCTCTAACTCTGCATATCTATCCAATTGGTCTCGGGATAAATTTAAAAATACAATTGCTAGTGGTTCTACATTTTTGGTAATTATCTTTAGGTTTAATTCATCAACCTCAAAAACACCATAATCATATTTCTTTTTTGCAAAAAAAGGTAAAAAATTAATAAAAGAGCTTATAATTCCATTTTCAAGATTTGCCCCTGTTGTACTAAAAACAACTTTTTTACCAAGACCCTCTAACCCTTCTTTTATTAAGTGTGTTGTTGTTGTTTTTCCATTAGTACCTGTTATTAAAATAACACCTTCTTTTAAATCTTTCACATACCAATGTAATATATTCTTGTTTATTCTAAGTGCAATATGGCCTGGTATAGTACTCCCACTACCATAATTTATCTTAAGAATTATTAATCTTAATATTTTAGATATTAAATGAATTATTCTGTTCATATTATATTTTCAACATACTTTTTAATTTTACTGTTCAAGAGTTAATTATATTTAAAATAAGTAGAAATAGTAGTAGGTGCTGTTGATAAGTTGATAAGGTTTGGATTATTAGTATCTGCAGCATAATAATGAAAGATAATTATGTTGAAAAGTTAATTAGTTTGTTTAAAGGAAAATATTTAAAATTACTACTTAGGGCAACATTTTTTCATTGTTGATAATTATTATGGAAATCTTGTTGGTAATATTCTTTTATTGTTGAAAACTTTTTTAATCAACAACTTGTAAGTTTTTTTCTATATTTTTTAAGTCAGTTTTCAACACTGTATTTTGATCAGATTCTACAGTAATTTTATTTACACCATGCATTACGGTTGAGTGATCTCTTCCTCCTAAGATATCACCAATTGTTTCAAATGGTGTGTTTGTAACCTCTCTCATTAAATACATACAAATCTGCCTTGCATCTGAGATATGTTTTTGCCTTCTTTTTCCTTTAATATCAGTAATTTTAACATCATAATAACTTGATACTGCCTTAACAATATCATTAACAGAAGTTGTTGTTCTTGTATTTTTTATTCCCTTTAATACTTCATCAACCAAACCTATTGATAATGATTGCCCCCTTGCCCTTCCTGCTGTTACTACCTGTAAAAAAGCTCCTTCTAGCTCTCTAATATTTGTGTCAATGATCTCAGCAATCTTGTTAATAACATCAGCTTCAGCATCTACAGCCATCTGCTCATTTTTACTTTGTAATATAGCAATTCTTGTCTCAAAATCTGGTACTTGAATATCTGCCATCATTCCTGCAGAAAACCTAGATGTTAGTCTATCTTCTAAATTTTTAATATCTTTTGGTGGCCTATCAGAGGTTAGTATTATCTGTTTGTTTGCCATGTGTAAGGAATTGTAAGTATGAAAAAACTCCTCTTGTGTTGCCTCTTTTCCTGCTAAAAAATGAACATCGTCAATAATTAATACATCAACTTTTCTGTATTTTTCTCTAAACTCTTTTCCTTTATTATTTGCACCTCTTATTGCTTCAAGTAATTGGTTCATAAATTCTTCACCAGAAACATAAACAATTTTTTTTTCAGGGAACCTAAAATGTATCTGGTTTCCAATTGCCTGAACCAAATGTGTTTTACCAAGCCCTACCTGTGAATAAAGAAAATAAGGGTTGTAAACTTTTCCAGGTGTTTCTGCAATTGCTAGTGCTACTGCGTGTGCTAATCTATTGTGTGAACCAACAATATACTTATCAAAAGTAAATTGTGGAAATAATCCCTCGCTACGAACAAATGCTGGTTGTTGAACTTTTTCAAACATTGGGGTATCTGAAAAATCCCTATAAGTTTTCTGTCTTGTATCTTCTAGCTCTTTAACATTAATCCTTAATACATTTTGTGTTTTTGTTAGTCGGTTTATTATTGATAGTATTTTGTCTTGATACTTATCTTCAACTAGCTTTTTGGTGTACTCAGATGGAACACTAATATCAAAAATACTACCCTTAAATTCAACTGCAGTAGAATGTTTAAAAATAGTTTTGAAATGTGATACATCGGTATCAATTTCTAGTTCTGCTAAAACAACTTTCCAAATTTTATTTTTGTCCATAATTATATAATCTATTGTGGATAAGTTTGTTGGTCAAGTGAATTGTATAATTTTATTAAATAACTAGTGTTAAATATAGTTTTATGCTATATTACCTGTCCAGAAGTAAAAAGTTATTTATATATTGTGCCAAAACGAACATATCAACCTAAAAAAAGAAGAAGAATTCGAGTTCATGGTTTTAGAAAAAGAATGTCTACGCCAAATGGCCGAAACGTTTTAAAAAGAAGAAGAGCTAAAGGTAGAACAAAGTTAGCAGTTCCTTCAACTCGTAAATATACCTAAATACCAAACAACACTAGTTTATAATGCTATAATTATCTAAATTGTAGTTATATCTGCTGAAGATGTGTTTAAACAAGAAAATAGATTAACAAGTAAATTTGATATAGGGTTAGTTAAGCGTGGTGGGGTTAATATTAAAGGAAAGTATTTCATCTGTCTGTATCTAAGAAGACCAGAGGGTAAAAAACTAACTGTTATAGTTTCTACTAGGTTTGATAAAAAGGCAGTAGTTAGAAATAAAGTTAAACGACAGATTAGACAAGTAGTAAGTCAAAAAATTTATCAACTACCAACAGGTGATTACATCTTTATCCCTAAAAAACATATAATTAATACAAAATATGAAGAAATTAGCTCTGATATTAATCAGGTTTTATCAGCGTACTTTAAGCTTTGATCACTCTATTTGGGGCAAAAAAACAGAGTTTAGAACATGTAGGTTTTACCCTTCTTGCTCTGAGTACACAGCCCAGTCTATTGAGAAACATGGTTTATTAAAAGGTGGTTTAAAAGGGTTTTATAGAATCTTAAGGTGTAATCCTTTAAATAGGGGTGGACTTGATAAACCATAGTCTTTGCAAAACCTGAAATATTTACTAATATGTAGCTTGTAATTTTTAAACTTATTTATGGATATCTTAAACGACGCAATACTTAATGGGATTATATTTTTCTATCATATTTTGGGAAACAATTTAGGGCTTGCTATTATTGCATTTACTGCTGTTACCAAGGTTTTACTTTTCCCACTTTCAGCACCACAACTTAAAATGGCTGCCAAACAAAAGATAATGGCACCAGAGTTAAATGAGATTAAGGCAAAATATGCAAATGACAAAACAAAACTATCACAAGCACAGATGGAGCTGTTTAAAAAACATGGAGTAAACCCATTTGCAGGGTGTTTACCAATGATTGTCCAATTAGTTATATTATTTGCCTTGTTTAACACTTTTAATGAAATAACAAAATCCATGGATATTACATTAATTAATGCTAGGTTATACCCATTTGTTGAAGCTTTAACAACAGGATTAAATTTTAAATTTTTGTACATGGACTTAAGTCAGAAAGACCAATACCTAGTTATACCAGTTTTAGCTGCTATTGCACAGTTTTATGCATCTAAGATGATGATGGGAACAACAAGTGTTGCAACTAAAGTTGCAGAAGGAACAAAGGGTAAAACAGATGATCTAATGGCAGGGATGCAATCACAAATGCTATATATTTTTCCAATTATGACACTTGTGTGGGGAATTATGTGGCCTTCAGGTATTGCATTATACTGGCTTATTAGTACATTGTTTATTATAATACAAAACCTTATAATACAAAGAAAGATGCCCAAAGCCTAAATTATTAATTTTTTGACATTTATTTATTTACATAAAATAAGTGTTGTATCTGAATATGAATTTTGAACAGAACTTAAAAGAAAAAGCTGAGCAGTTAATTAAACTAATGGGGCTAACATGTAGTGTGAGTGTAAATAAAAAGGACGAAGTCTATAATGTAGTTATAGACGGCGAAGAAGCTAGTATATTAGTAGGTTACAGAGGAGAGGTGTTAGAGTCCATTCAACATATATTATCTTTAATGATTCGTGATGAAGAAGATTCTGGCAGAGTAATTGTTGATGCTGGAGGATACAGAGAGATAAGAAATAAATCATTAGAAGAGCTTGCAAATACTACAGCAGATAAAGTAAGGTTTACTGGAAAACCAATCGAACTTTCTCCAATGTCTTCTTATGAAAGAAGGGTGATTCACATGTTGATATCTGAGCTTGAAGGTGTTGAATCTTCATCTATTGATGAAAGAGAGTATAGAAGAGTTGTTGTTTCTCCGAAATCAAGTAATAACGAAACCGCATAATAAATGAAATTTATATGTTTACAGCAAAATTTAAAAGAGGGACTTTCTAAGGTTACAAAGGCTGTTGCAACTAGAACCACATTACCTATTCTTTCAAATATATATATTAGTGCTGAGGCTGGTAGTTTAAAACTTGCAGCAAGTAACATGGAGACAACAATTGTAACCTGGGTTGGTGCAAAAGTTGAAGAAGAAGGCCAGATTACCGTACCAGCAAAGCTTTTTTCTGAGTTTATTAATTCTTTAAGAGAAGGAACAGTGAATGGTGAAAATAATGGAGATAACCTTAAAGTTGTAGCAGAAAATGCAAAATCTTTGTTCAATGGTACATCTGCTGAGGAGTTTCCAACACTACCGTTACTTCAAGAACATACACTATTTAAATTAAATCCAGAAGTATTTGAAGAATCAGTTAGAAAAGTTGC
>Ga0105052_10002202_pt1 | contig 24328 bp, 18 predicted proteins | sample FRY03_FD_78094 | JGI IMG/M metagenome (GOLD analysis project Ga0105052, IMG submission 78094) | Freshwater microbial communities from Lake Fryxell liftoff mats and glacier meltwater in Antarctica - FRY-03 | ecosystem: Environmental > Aquatic > Freshwater > Ice > Glacier meltwater ... | reverse complement strand
TAATGCGGAAATAGAAGCAAAGTTAATTGAACTAGGTGAAAGAGCTACATTACAAAATCAAATCATAGGAGAAATAGGCGCAGAAAACTTACCACTTGTAAAAGCCAATTTAGCAGTGGCAAGAGAAATGGAAACAGCAGGTAAAGACGCTAAAACTATTTTCTTAGCAACAGGGTGGGAAAGAAGCAATGATAATAATAAGTGGAAATACAATGTTAATCCTATTGAAATAACAGGGGACATTACTCCATTTACAGATAGTTGGACAGGAGATGGATATATTACCCTTTTAGAAAATTTAATAGATAGCTCTTTATTTGAAATTTACCCCCAATTAAAGGGTAAAGTCACAGTAGTAAGAGGACTTAGTCCAAGCGGAAATGAAACTGCAATGGCAAGCATGAGTAAAACAAAAGCAGGCTACGATATATTTCTTTCTGATAGGATTTTTAATGTTGGGGCATCTTATGGCAAATCAGTTCTTATCCACGAAATACAACATGTTATACAAGATACAGAAGGATTTGCAAAGGGGGGAAGTATGCAAAATACATTAGGATACGAGGAGACACTTAATAAAGAAAATAAAGAACAAAAGAATTTTTTAGCTAATAAAATATCCGAACTGATAAAACTTATTAGTGAGGACAAAGAAAGTCTACAAACACTAAACAAAAACAAGGAAAAAGAACTTATAAACTGGATTACAAAAAATATTAGAAACAATGAGGATTTATTAAAATCACACGAATTTATATTATCTCAATATAAAGATGGCTTCTTAACAGAGAGTGACAAGTATGAAGGCTATAAAAGACTTGCAGGAGAAGTAGAAGCAAGAAACGTACAAGCTCGTGCAAATATGACAGCCGAAGAACGCAGTCAAAAAATGCTAACAGAAACAGAAGATGTAGCAGAAGAGAGTAAAATTTATTTGAATAACAATGTAGGAGAACAACAGTCAGCAACACAAGAGTACTTTACAAGAGAAGCCGACAGACTGCCACTAACATTGGCTGTTTTCAGTAGACCTGAATTTGTAAAACTACAAGGTACAGATGTTAACCCACTGACTATTCTAAACTCCTTAAACCAAACAGGGATAAAACAAATTGAAAAAGAGATTATTAAAAGCATAATCGAAGCCAACTATTCAGGACAAAAGAAAATAAATTATGATGAACTAGAGGCAACAGTCAGAGCCAACATAGTACCACTAGAAAGAATATTCACTTCAAGCTATGCAGATTATGGAATGGATAATTTGGGAGATGGAAAATACGGAACCGCTAACACTATTATTTTAAACGCTCCGATTGAACACGGCATAACGGGGCATTTTAGTCAAGCATTTAAAGCGAGTGGAAGAAAAAACATTAAATATGTTTCTAAGCAGCTTAATGACAACACTTGGATAGCAGTTGAGGAAAATTATCAAACACAAGGAGCAAATGATAATAATATTTATCAGTTTGTAGGAACTGCTGGCACAAAAGAAGCAGTTGATAGTTGGATAACAGAATATAAACAAAGTGAAAGAACATTAGGGGAGATTGCTCAAGAGTATGGATATACTATAGAGGACGATTTAAGTGGAGAAGCTTATTTTTTAAACAGTGATGGGGAATATGTAGATATGGACGACCTACCAATAACTCTACAAAATGAGTTTTCAAAAGCAAGTGAAGGTGATAAATCTAACGATTCTCCTATAAACAAAGGAATGTTTGCTCATATTCGTGTATGGCAAGACGGAGATATATTTTATGTTGCCGAAGCACAGTCAGATGTCTTCCAAAAGTACAACACTAGAAAAAATATTTTAGAATCAAAAAAAGGGTATAAAGAGATAGAGAGTGATAGAGAAAACGCTCTTGTAGATTTAAAACTAGAGCAAACAAATACATTTATAAAACTTAAAGCTTTAAATTACAGATTTATAACAGGCAGAAAAGAGGCAAAAACAAAGACAGAAGTTTATATTCCTAAAAACGAATTTAATCTTCCTATGGGCAGTACCGAGGGGGTTACTGTGGTTGAGAAAGGAGATGCCTATGTAATACTTAGCGGTGGAAAAGAAGCAACAGGTATGCAATATGGGAGTAAAGAGGTAGCGGAAAAATCTTTAGAGAAATACCGTAATGAAGAAAGATTTGAAATAAGTACTCTTATACCATTAACAAAAGAAGATTTTAGTGAAGAGTTACAAAAAGACTTTTTATTTTTAACAGAGGGTTATTATAATAAAGTTAGCACTATAGAAAAAGAATATAGTAAAAAAGTAGAGACTATAATATCTTCACTCACAAAAGAAGAAAAACAATTCATAGCCTCTCAAAAAGAATGGGAAAAAAGACTATTAAGAGAAGCATTAAAAGAGGCCTCTTTAAGTGGCGCAACATCATTTAGATTACCTACACCACATACTTTAAGTGTTATTGAGGGGTATGTAACCGCAGAAGGTGGGGAAAGAAAAGTACCTTATTCCGTAGTATCAGCGAGCAATCCTGATTTGTTAACAGAGGGGGATACTATTAACTACCTCAATCAAGATAAATTAGTTTTTGCAACGACTCCAACAGCTATAAAAATAGTTGATAAAGATAATGATATAACTGACCAAATAATAGAAGATATTAGAAGTGATGTAGACGCTAATGACTACACTGAAAAAAATAAGTTGAGTGAAAATAAGCTCGTTTACAAAGGGGTAATGCTCGCAAATTCTAAAACTTTATTTACAGAGAGTGCGGAAATACCCGATGGTATGGATAGGGAAGATGCGCCAAGTCTCTTTAAAGAAGAGACCCAAGAGCAGTATTTTAATAAGTATAAAAAAAATATAGAGGAGTACTTAGGGGAGACTTTTACAGAAAAAGAATGGGCTGATTTTATAGAAGACTCGGATGGTACAATTATGCAAAATAGACGGCACACCACATTAGAGGATGCAACAAAAATTTTCAATGGTGATGTACCATCAGTAGAATATACACCCACTTTTGAAGAAATACAAAAAAATGCAGGAGATTATGCGGATAACGTTGTTTTTATAAAGGAGAGAGTAATTGACACATCAGGTGCAGAAACTTTACAACAACCTTTAGCTTATAAAGAAAGTGGTAAAGATGTTTTCCAAATATCAGCCCTATCAGAAACACAACAAACAGTCGCCAAAAAATACGAAGAACTTAAAAGACTTTTAGAAATTGAAAGAGGGGAAGAAAACGTAGAGACAGTAACTGATGAAAATGGATTTGATTGGTATGAAACTAAAATAGCAGCAGATGAAGTTAATAATCCTGTAGTAGCTTTTCAAAAAGGAGGCGCAGCAACACCAACAACAGCAGGTTTTGTAAATCCTTTAACAAGAGAGGTATTTCTAAACACAGATAATCCCAATATACTAGAGACCTCACTCCACGAATACGGGCACTTATACCTCAATTACATAAAAGAAAATAATCCGGAACTTTATGCAGCAGGGCTAGCTAAGGTTAGAAAAGGTTCTGCTTTTACTTATAAAGATGTCATAGTATTTGATTATTTAGTTCCAACCACAGAGTTACAAAAAATAAAAGAGTTTTCACGAGAAACACCTTTAAGAGGCGATGAATATTATAATACTCTAAAGGAGGACATTAGGAAAAATGGTATAAGAGAGCCTATTTCTGTTATAACAACTAATGGAAAAATGATTATTGGTGAAGGCAACCACAGGTTAAGGGCAGCTATAGAATTAGGAATAGAAGAAATACCTGTTAACCGAAGCGGTTATAAAATGTCAGCAGAACAATCTAAAACTGCATCCAATAGTATTAATTTAGAAATGTATGGCTTCAACAACAAACAACTAAAAGATAGGGTAAATGTAATAGACAATAGAGAAGTAAATAAAACAGGAAATGAAGCAGCATCATACATCGCTTATGTAAAGAAAACACAACCGGACTTAGTTGAAGGTACGGAAGCATTCCAGAACGAAGTTTTGGCACAGGTAATAGGAGATATGGGAGCCAAATTGGTAAATAGTACCAAACAAGGCAGCCTCGCACAGTGGCTTGCAGATCTATGGATGGAGATAAAAAACATGCTTGGACTATCTCAGTACACGATTGCACAAGCCCAGGCAATGACGTTAAAACAATACGCTGATGCAATCAACGTAGACATTCTCAGCGGTAAGAAAATAGCCGATTTATTTAATCCTGCACTTCAAGAGTTAGCAAAAATAAACCCAGCGTTTGAAGGAATACAGATAACTACAACACCACAAGAAGCAACACCACAAACAAGAGCAGAAACACCCTTTGGAATAGAGAGGGACAAAAGAAGGAAAGTATTTAAAAAAGCGTTTGGGGAAAAAGCAGCAGATGCTATTTTGTCTAAACTTTCAGCAGCAATGCAAAATGAACCTGAACTACTCATAGAGTTTTTAAAACAAACAGTTCCTGTAAAAGCAACAATGGCAGATGTCATCAACGCTAATGGGGGGTATTTGCAAAAGATGTTTGAAAAAAGCATCGGACAAACGGAAGAAGAAGCTAAAAAATCCACACTACGCCCAGAAGACTTATTAAATAAAGTAGGGTACAGGTTAGATGTAAAAGACGATTTACAAGACGCTCAAAAAACTTACAAAGGGTATTATAAAGACGGAGAAGTAATATGTTCATTAAACGTAGGAAGTAATAGATTTAACGACAGCTATGTGACATTCTTTGTAAGAGATGATGCCAAAGAAACTCCTCATGCAAAGGATTTAACACAAGAAAACATTACGGAAAGATGGGCTGCATATTTAGAACAAAAAGGGAGAAAAAATGCGGATGGAACTTTTGATTTAAAAGGGCTCACTCCAAACTCTTTAGACCCCTACTCCACGTCTGTAATGAGTGTTCAAATAAGCAAGAGTGCGAAAACATTAAAATCTATTAGTAGATACAACCATACTCTGAGCAGCCCTGATTACACGTATAAAAACCTAGATAACATAGTAGACGAGTTACACGACTCCTTTTATAATTTTTTCAATGTAGTTCAACCAACAGGAGCAAAATCAGACATATCAGACGGGTATATTCTAAATGGAGGGGGGCAACTATTTAAAACTAACGGGGAGAGAAATGGAGTTAACTTCGGAGAAGGTTTTTATATTAAATCTGACGGAGAAACTGTAATTTTAGACCCTATTACCCAAATAATGGGGGACGCATTTTTGTTTGATACTAAGAACGGAACTGCAATAGATATTACTAACTCAGATGGGCTAGGTATTGAAAAGGAGAACACACCTGTCAAAATTACATTTACAAAAACGGGGACAGTAAGAATAGTAGGCGAATTTGAAACAGAAATTGAAATAAAAGATGGTAACCTGTATAAGTTAAAAAGTAATGTTAAAATAATAGGAAACAGATTTCTTTTCTACAATAGAACCTTATCTGAACTGAGCCTGCCAAATAACATGGCAATTGGAAACAACTTTCTCTTCAGCAACAGAGCCTTATCCGAACTGAGCCTGCCAAATAACACGGCAATTGGAGACTTCTTTCTATACAATAATAAAGACTTATCCGAACTGAGCCTGCCAAATAATATGGCAATTGGAAACGGCTTTCTCTTCAGCAATGAAATCTTATCCAAACTGAGCCTGCCAAATAACACGGAAATTGGAAACAGCTTTCTATTTTACAACGAAGTCCTATCCGAACTGAGCCTGCCAAATAATACGAAAATTGGAAAGGGCTTTCTATACCGCAACGAAATCTTATCCAAACTAAGTTTGCCAAATAATACGGAAATTGGAAAGGACTTTCTCCTCTATAACCGCATAACAGAAGAGAGCTCACGACAAGGGGAAAAACTAACGGATCAAGAATTTAAAACACTTTATGAAAAAGAAGTAGAACATGGAAACGAAATAACGAGAAGACAACAACCAGCCCCCCCAAAAACTAGAACCGAAATATCGGACAAAACAGGGCAAATAGAGACACTACAGTTTCTAGAGACACTACAGTTTCAACAAATACCCCCAACAAACCCGATTGAAGCACAATTCTTATCAGACTCTAATTTCGAGATGCTTCTTGACACCGAGGACAATCTCGCTGAGAAGTACGACGAGTGCAATATTATTTAGGCTTTGAAAATAATTTTGTAGTTTTACCAGATGAATTATAACCCCCAAAGAAACAATGGTGTTGACAAAGGACTTGTGGACTACATTTACAATGGGCACGGCTTTGGCATCACAAATTCAAAAGTTGTTAAGGGGATATACAAGAGAGGCGCAATTGCTTATATAGGACTAATGGAAGGGCTAGCTCCGAAAGAGAAAATTAAGGTTGGAAATCTAGGACTAAGGTATATGATAGTCGGACAAGCGAAAGAAATGCTCCCAACTGGAGGCTATATCTACAGGATAAAAAGAGTAGATGGAGCCAACATTACACAACTAGATATTGACAGTGTACTTATAGGACAAAAGGCGATAATCACTAATAGGAGAACAACCCGACAACGAATAAAGAAACTCAATGAAATGCTCGATTAAGAGAAATGACAAAGGTGTTATCACCGAAGTTTTAAATGAACAAGGTTTTCCATCCATTATTTTCGGACAGTTGAATACCAATGCTTTCATACCAAGTGTAGATATTGCAGCTAATGTTGCTGTTGGAGTAATGGATAAGTTTTCAGACGAACCTTTATTGTTTGTTGACGAAAAGGGCGGGACATATAGGGATATGACTGACCTCATCCAAAACGGGGCGAGAGGGCTTATTACCGTGACCACGCAAGACAATAACGCAGTGTTTAGATTCTCCACTGAAAAAGGCTTGTCACAGGCAATAGCAGATGGCATACAACAAGGCTTAATTACAGAAACAAAAGCTGTATCCGAACAAGGAGAGATAATGTTTACAGGTAACGGAGAGTACCCCCAAATGAGGGAGGTAAACGCCCAACTTTTTGCAAACGATTTGATAAACGAAAGAGGACACGCAAGGGCGACCGTGGAGGCAGACAAGGTTTCACCAGGCAAACACATCGAGAGTATTCTTGTTGAAACAATAGAGGGGCAAATGGAAATCGTCCCTATTGAACAGGTGAGAGACAACCCCCAAAAATACAAGGATTCAATAGTACTAAGCACTATGTTTGCTAGTGTGTATGAAGAGGGGCAAACAACCACACCAGCACCAAAGTCTAAATTAGAGATGGCTAAGAACAACATGTTCTCCATTCTCAAATCACTAGGAATATCTGTCTCAACTTTGGAAGAGTACCGCCAAAGATACAAGACAAAATACGGACAGGAGCCAACAATACAAGCTATTGCGGACTTAACCAATCAAGTGGTAGCTTTTGCACAGGGGCAGGACACCATTGACAACATAGCCGAAGAAACAGTACACGTACTACTCGAAGCATACACCGAACAAGAGAGTATCTTCGAGGCACTCCAAGAAGTCGAGGACACCCCAGAATACGCTGAATTTGTAGAGCAGTACCGAGAACTATACGGAAGAAGCCTGAGTGGAGTAGAACTAGAAGACAAGGTTCGGAAAGAAATACTCGGGAAAATAATTGCAAAAGAGATAACACAAGGGTTCAAATCAGAGGTTAGACAAAACATTTGGCAGAGAATCCTAAATTATATTCGAGCAAGATATTCCCCAACACATTCCAAAGCAATACAAAGAATAACAAACGAAGTTAGAGAGGCAATACAAACACAAGATATTTCTAAGTTCACACACGACCTTTCTTCAGTAGACGCTTTCTATTACTCAGCTATGAGTGCAGAACACAAGGAAATAGCAAACAAGATTCTAAGAGCGAAAGAAGCGGTTGAATCAGTAGTTAAAGGAGACAAGAAAGGGGTAGACGCTTTCAAACTTGGCAGGATAACAGAAGAGATACTTTTCTCATCAGGCAAAGAGATAGACCTCGTTTCATCAATAAACACTCTTGTTGGAATAGCCGACAGGAAATTGAAGGATATGGAGCGGAAGTTAAATAACACCGCCAACAAGGGAGAGAGTATCAATGAAGACATATTGGTTACTGCGGGGCACGTGGATCAACAATTGATGCCGTTTATGCCAGAGTTTTCTAAGATACTCGAAGATATAAAAAAGAACACGAGCATCAAAGAAAAACAGTATGTGGGAGCACTAGACGTACTGTTAAAAACTATCGACCAAGTAGAGAAAAGTAACAACAGGTTACAGCCGAATATCAAAAGTCTCTTGGAGAAAAGACAAGGGGAGATTATTGAGAGCGTTCTTGGGGGACTCAACCTCACAGAAGAACAAAAAGAAGGAGAAAGAAAATCTTTTTGGAAAGGGGGCGCAGATGCCTCTACGTTTGGAAAATGGATAGGAATCATTTCTGACTCTGATAATTCCGCTTTGAAGTTGATACACATTATCATCTCAAACATGAATACAGTGGTGAGGTCGGCATTTCAAAAGCAATCGAGGAAATTTATCGACACACTCACAAAAGGGAATCTACAGGGGCTTGTTCAAGACTTGATTGACGGGGACACAGGTTATTATTTGGCACCAACAAAAGAATGGGCAGAAAACATAGACAGAGAAAGACACTCTAACAAACTTATTGCAGATGCCACAGGTATCCCCGCAAAAGAAGTAGGGGTAAAAAGAAAAGAGGGGGCACTTGTATCTGAATTGATAAAAGACGATGAGGCTTATATCGCTTACAACAGAGCGATGCAGGAGTTCGACATGGAGTCCCAAAACAAAGCAAACAATGTTGGGTACTATAAAAACAGAAATCAGAAGTACGAGACCCACCAAATTAGCGCAGCCACCCTTAGTTTTGTGGGCGTACTTTCACAAAGACGTGCCGAGATAGAGGCAACAGCAAGACAAAACGGGCGAGTAGACAAATCAAAACTTACAGAAGACGACAGAAGAGCCTTATCACAAGTAAAAAAAGACAAGGCAGAAGCAAAAGCCCCGCTTACAAAAGCAGGGCAACTCCGAGTAGGCTTACGGATTGTTTCCCCCAAAGATTTGACTGCCGAGCAAATAATGGGGCTACCTCTTACAGACGAGCAAAAACTAATGATACCAACTTATAAAACAGAGATGGTTATCTTAGAAGACGGGTTCACAAAGGACATGCTCGATGACGAGTCCAGAGTCGCTTTTGATTTGAATATCTTAGATTACAGTTACTTCTTTGACAGAGAAACAACCGAACAAGGGAAACCCCTAGCCTCAGATGCGATAGTGGCAGAGATTCGGAACTTTCAACAAAGAATAGACGAGGCTGAAACTCAGGAACAAAGGGCTCAAATAGAAGAAGAGGCAGGAGAGTTCATACAAGGGAACAATATTTTCAGCATGGCCTCAAGTTATTATGATGCCATTGGGGAAGGGAAGTATTTCATAGAATTGGTGGAAGAGTTTATCGAGGACCAGAAAGACCCTTTCGAAAGAGACAGGATACAAACATCCCTAGACTACTACAGAGAACTAGCAAGAGAAAAGAAATGGCTCTTAAAGCAAAATAAACGCCCCAATTCCACCTATGAGATTGATGCTTTTTACATGACAGAAGATGCAGTATTAAGACTCTTGTTCATTGAAAATGAGATGGAGGACGTTCGTGGGGACATTGGGCTACCAAAAGACGACGTGTATGAGGGGGTATCTTTGTTGGAGACAGAAACAGTTTTGTCGACAGATTTTGAAAAACTCGTTGCGGACTCTAGGAAAACAGAGATAGAATTCTCGAAAGAGAACATGACACAGGAGAATTTGAGAAGAACAAATGAATTTGAGAGATCGTTAAAAAAAGTCATGTACAGTAATGGCACAGCTTTAAAAACCTATCAGGAAAAGTTCATTAACTCTGCCAGAGATAGGGGGATAATTGACCCAACAACACAAAGCCGTGATGAAATTTATGCGGCATTGACAACGGAATTTGCAAAACAAAGAGTGGCGAGTCACCTTCGACAACGATTACCAGTGGGCTTCCAACAAGAGCTCAACGAATTAAGAGCAAACCCCGCAAAGATTATAGAATATTATGAAGGAAGACAAGGTTCGTTTTTAGAAATAACACCGGACTATACTTGGTCTCAAGAGATAGATAACGAAGAGAACAAGAACAACGAGTTCAAAAAACAAAAGTACAGAAAACAACTATCCAGAAAATACCAAAACAACAAGTTCTTTGATTTCTTTGGAATAGATCCTGACCAATGGTGGGCGTTAAAAACAGATGATATCACACAACTAACCCCCACAAAAAATACAAACCATTGGAAAGCATACATCACCATAATAAACAATAGGGAGACAGTACTTGAAAAACAAGGGGAGTCTGAAACAGTAAGTAAGTTTTTAAGACCACAGGTGCATAAGGACGGCATAGAGAAACTAACCTCTGTAAGCACATTACAAAACATCGGCGCAAACCTTAAAGATGGTTGGGAAGAGTTCTCTCGTAGCAGACAAGACGACCAAGACTACGGAGACAGCCGGACGACAATTCTTGAGGGCGGCGGGACAGTCTTTGTAAGAAAAATACCGAAGTATTTCACAAGACTTGTTGATGATCCAAAAATGCTCACTAAAGATGTTCTGAGTGCGGAATTACTATCCTTACAATCAGCGATAAGTTACGAAGAGAAAACCAACACCCTCGCGGATATTGTAGCCATACAGCACAGAATTGCACAAAACCAATACAACCCGAAGGGGCTTGGAAAAAACAATAAAAAGATACGGACAAAATCAGAGTCAAATATGTACAAGAAGGCCGAGGAATACGTCAACTATATGATGTACGGTGTGAAGCAGACCAGAGAGATGAAATTCAATATTGGGGGAATAGAAGTGGACGCTACTAAAATGATTAGTAAAGTTCAAGGGTACTCTTCCTTTATCAATCTCGGATTCAATTTATTTGTGGATGCCACTGGGGCCACAACGGCCTTAATGAACAACGTTGTTGACAGACTATCGGGGGATTACTATACAAATGAATCTAAAAACTTCGGCAATAAGACAGCATTATCTATGATGCCAAAGTATCTTGCAAATTATAAAAAGTTGGACCAGAACGATTCACTCTCAATTTTGATGGAGGCCATGGGGCTCACCGACTTTACAGAGAGAATGCAGAACAGCCGGAATTCAAGAGCAATCAAGATTATCTCTTCCACACCATATTTGTTTTCAAAACTATCTAACTTGACAATGGCCCCATCACTGATGCTGACTAACTTGAAGGAGTTGCGTCTTTACAAAGGGGAGTTTCTAACCTCCGATCAGTTTAAAACCAGGAGACTCGTCGAAGAGCCACGGTTGGACCCAAAGACAATTAGTAGAGAGTTCAAGCTATTGTTCAATGAGTCCTTGTTTGACTACATATCTGTGACTCCCGAAGGAGTCCTCGCAAACGAGAAATACAAAAATAAGTTTGAGAGCGAAGAGAACTTACTAAAAGCATTTACAGTAGCCACCAACAGAACAAGAAAGATGGTTATGAATGTAGATGGGGTACTAAACCAAGAAGAGAAGCTAGCGATACAGAGAGACGTTCTTTTGAACTCTTTCGCCCAACACAGAGGTTGGTTCCCACTCATACTGAGTAGAAGATTCAAAAAAGGATCTTACAACTATGCCATGAATAAATATGAAGAGGGACACTACAGGTCAACATTTAATACAGCGTCAAAAATGATGCTAACCTTGCTAAATCTTGGGGGATTAGAGGCGAATAGAGATGGAAGTATATCAGAGAGAATGAGAGATTTCAGTGACGGTATCACTGAGGACGAGAGAAGAAACATTATGCGTACCCTAATAGAGACATCTATCATGATAATGTTGATGATGATTGGTATGGGGATAGATTTTGACGATGACGACGATGAGAAACTCACACAATTTTCAAAGTATCTATACCTGAGAACAACATCTGAATACAACACACAGTCTGCTCTAGGGTTGGCTCTTGTTGCAACAGAGATTTACAAATCTCCAGTTCCGTCTTTGAAGTTATTCGAATTAGCCAACCCATTCACTTGGTCCGAAACATTTGGGGGAAACAAGACCACAACTACCTCTCAGAAAATCGGGAAGGCTTTTACGAAATACACTCCACTCAAAAGGGTAGAACAGTACACTGACATACAGAATTCGATAAACACTTACAGATTTTATAACGCACCAACACTTTTGTTTTTAGGAACATCAAAAAAACCAAAGAAAAAAGCCTTGGGGACAACAGTAAGAATTAATTAGAAGTTGGCTTTCAAAATTGCCTTGTTTAGTTTGTGCTCCGTAAGCACAGCCTGTAATTTGGGGAGCAAGGCTTTCATTACGCCGCTGCTCCAATTCCAGTTTTTTTGTGCAAGCACCCATTCGATATAAGCAATCGGGACTTGTTTTAGGGGGATATTCTTGTGCTTGCCAAAAGGCATTGCATAGGGGGATTGTTTGCCCTCTTTAGCCAAAGACTCTTTTGTTCTAAGTAGTCCAGATATAGGAACATTGGTCAACAAGATATTTCTTGATGTAATGGCCATTCCAAAACCAGCCACGTCCTCAAGAATAAGGTCTTCTACTCTACCAAATCTTTCTGCCGTTCCACAAAAATCTATAAACAAGCAGCCACTCTTACCTGTTTCGGCAGATATCCTTGTACCTCGTCCAACTATCTGGTAATAAAGAGCAAGCGACATTGTAGGACGGCCAAGTATAATGCAACGAAGGTCTGGAAAATCAAAACCAGTGGTTAGCATACCAAAATTAATAAGGACCCTATACGTTCCATTCTTAAATGCAGCAATACGTGCAGCAGCTTCCTTTTTATTCATTTTTCCATGAATAAACGTGGCGTTCTGAATCTTAGGGTGATTTGCAAGTATTTCTGCGTTCTCAACACTGTCCATAAATACAAGGATGCTTTTCATCCCCTGCTCTTGTAGGCGTCGTATTTCAAGGTAAATATTGTTGTTGACACCCTGAACTTTTAGTGCATGTTTTACAGAGGACTCTTTAAATTCAGAGCCATTTGTATTTAATTCTAAACCACTATTGTCAAAATCAAACAACTTGTATGTGATTTTAGACCAGTAACTATTCTCGGTCATCTCTTGTATCTGGATGATGTCGATAAAATTGGTAAAAAAACGAGGTCTTTTTCTTGTCAAAAGTTTCAACTCCGACCCACTCATATTACTTCTCAGCAAGTAAGGTGTGGCTGTAAGACCAACAACCTTACGTGGTTTCAACTCATTCATAAAATTCATAAACATTGAGCCCGCTTCTGGGGGGTAGCCGAAGTGCGCTTCATCAATTATAACGGTACGAACACCAAGTAATTTGAAGTCTTCCGCCATTTCTTTTATAGAACCGAGTGTGGCAAAAGTAATCTTTCCCATTTTCTTCTTACCAACACTCGCAGAGTATATGTCCGCATCGTACCCGTAATCTAGCAACTTAGAATGATTTTGACGAAGTAACTCAGCACTAGGCTGAAGAACTAAGAGAGGCTCATCAAACCCTTCTGCAATAGCGGCAACGATCAAACTCTTTCCCGAGGCTGTAGGAGCAACAACAAGCTCAGGTTTGCATCTCTTATCATCCGAGAGGTATGCAAATATCTTCTTAACACATCTATCCTGATATGGCCTTAATTCTGGTTTTCTAAGCATAATTTTGTTTTTTATTCCTCTCGCCTCTTTTCTAAGAAAGAGAGTATTTCTGGAAAATCTAATTCTGCTGTTTCACTCAACAGTATAGGAATAGGTACGTCATTAAACAATGTAATACCAACCTTACTAGTGTTGAGTTGGTCGCCCACACCCTTCATCTTGGTTTGAAGAGTAAAAATCTTTTGGGATATATCTGCTTGGAGGGACACCTCTGCCGTAACATCGAGCCCAGAGTCCTTGATATCCATATAGTTTGTCTTGTCAGTGTAGGTATCTCCAGTTGTTTTGAAAAATATAAACAGTTTTGTAGCCTCTTGAATTACCTTCAAAACATCTTTTCTCCCGCCTTTCCCTTGACTCACAGCTAAATTAACAATCTTAGTTGCATTTACAATTTTCTTGTCGGTAATGGTGTAGTGCAAATCAAGCCCATCTCGCCTACCTTTTACTGTGGGGCTAGACTCCCAAGTAAAATCACGTAGAAACGTACTCTCTTTGTCGAGTGTCCTGTTAAAAGAAGTGATAAGTAAATCCAGGTTATCTTCTTGTTGTTCCATTTGTTTTATTTTTTTGTAATATTGCCAAACTTAAAGCTATTTCGTTATCAGAATAACGCGGTTTACCATTTACACATTCACTCATAAATCTGATTTCTTCTTCCCTCGTCATATTGACACACTTCTCCATCAAAGTCTTACCGCTCCTGTTCTTATAAAATATATCTATACATTTTGAATACCCGCATTGATGTTTCCATATCGAATAAACTACCAGTTCGTAATCGTCAGGGTTTATCAATGATAATGCTAATTCTCTTGGTTTTATATCATCATCAAAATATTGCGTCATTTGCTTAAATCCTGCATTTCTCATTGTCGGCTCTATCGTTTGATTAACCCAACCTTTCCAATCACGGCAGGAATAAATTTGTGGGGCATATCTTTTTTTAAATGTTGAATATGTCATTAAATTTTCCATCACTCAAAAGTTAAATTTTACATCTGCTAACAGCAGCTAACCAAAATTTTTGTGAAAAACAAAAACTACAGGTTAGGTGCAAAACGTTAGGCACAATTAATACCTAGTTTTATTACATCACTTTCTTTTGCAACCTCATAAAAAATTCTTTCTGGGGAATAAGAGCCACCGCCATTTCCATAACTCGGGTCATCCCATTTACTACTTTTAACTTCTACCATTAATTTATATTTACCCCAAAAAGTTTTTTTAAGGTACCATTTACCTGTTAATTGTCTTTGTCCCATTTTATATTTGTTGTTTATTGAAAATTTATATTTCTAATGCCTTGCCTTCGCAAGAGCTGCAAACCGTTAGCAGCAATACTACATTTGTGTTCCAAATAGAGTTTCTGCGTTAATATCTTTTTCTTTTCTTTTTTCTTCCCACGCTTTTTTAATACGTTCTTCGGAAATTTTAAAGTAGTTTTCATTGAGTTCAACACCTATGTATTGTCTATTTGATAAAACACTTGCAATACAAGTGCTACCTATTCCCAAAAATGGCTCAAAAACAATATTATTTTCTTTTGATGAGTTTTCGATAAGTATTTTCATCAACTCAATAGGTTTTTCTGTATCGTGGATTGTTTTACCGTCTTCCCCTTTCATTTTTTTATTTGGATATTGTAAAACATCAGGAGTTCCGCAATCATTTATTTTTTTATGTTCTCCTTTTCTCATCATAATAATATATTCAAACTGCGACATATATGTTTGCCCCATTATCTTATTGTCTTTCACCCAAATAAGATTTTTAATGAAATGAAATTTTTGTTTTTTATCACCATTAAAGAACATCTCATCAATAACTTTAAGGTAGTCAGTTATATTTTTGTTATTAGTCATTATATAGCAATGTGAATTATCTTTAAGCACATTGTAAAATCTTGGCAGCCAGTCTTGAATTTCTAAATCATTTGTTTTAAAAACTTTTCCATTATTTACTTCTTTCTTTTGAAACATACCTCCACTGTTACCACCGTTTCCTCTTGCGGTTATTTTGTACGGCGGGTCTGTTATTAATAAATCAACTTTATAATTTTTTGCAATCATTCTATCCATTATAGCTATCGCATCATCGTTAAATATTTTATTCATAATTATGTTTTATTTTTTTAATTGAGTTTTGTGATGGAGAACGTTATAAGCCATTTCACGACAAACGCTTCGTATTATCAAAAATTCTAAACCATTTCATTCCATCAACGTGGGGGTTGCAAAAAATCATAGTAAAATCTTTACCTTCATAAACCCACTTATCGTAGAATCGTTGCTTATAAACATCATCAGAATAAAAATTACCTTCTTCTGTTTTAAATTCTTCTTTAGAATCAGCATAGGTTACAGTTTCTCCATCAGTATCCCAGTATTTATCTAAACAGGCATCAATTGGAGCAACTACCCAATCTTCTTTAAACCCAACGTGGTCGTAAATTTCTTGCAATGCTTTTTCGTAATTTTTTATTAGTTCCATTTTATAATTTAGTTTGTGATTAATTTAAAAGAGTGTAGCGAGAAAGCCAATTCATCAGCTATGACGTAGGTGGGTAGTTCAAAGATACAAGACTCTCCCGAACAAGTTTACTAACGATATTTGCAGCAATTTGATTTAAGTTGAATTGCATGTATTCATATTTTCGGGGTTTGGGATTATCTGGTTCATTTTCCTGACACCCTTCACGATTTAGCTCATTCTGAAACTCAGTGTCGTTACACCATTTTAGTCCGCCCCAACCTATCCATTTTTCTTCAGATGTTTCAACCCATAAAATTTCAATCGGCTTAAATGTAAAGCAATATTCTCTGAACTGTTCTTTCCAATTTTTGTATGAGGTTCCAAACATCATTACATAAACCTCATCTTTTGATTTTAATTTAATTCTGACTACCATATTTTTGTTTAATTTAGTGATTAATTCGAATCTTATCCCCCTAAGTTCGCAACTAACTATAGCTGCAAAACGTTAGGTTCCATTTGCCCACAAACACAAACGTATAACCTTCTGCATCTCGCTTTCTGGTATTGCCTTCCTGTAATACTGGAGGTAAAAAACACACAAGTTGTTTGTAATCATACCGTTCTCTAGTAAGTAATCATTACTTTCAGAACGTTCACCACAAGCCGTGTTATGAAACCCACGCCAGCTGTCACCAGCAATAAAGTTGCCATCCCCCTCTAAGTCGCTATAGTCTGCCGCCCCTATTTTTGCCCTGTTAAGGCACTCTTGTACAGTTTTGGTTATCTCATCATTAATAGGGGCTTTACTCTTTTGTTCTGCTTTAGGTTCAATATAAAGCAAAAACCTACTGTTGTCTACTCTGTGCATATTTTCAGTTATTTTTTCCCACAACAACTACAGTACACATCATTTCTTCTATCAAACCATTTTTCACAACAATACTTCCATATCTCATGGTTGAACTCTACTAACATTTTTATCATTTTCAGTTATTTTAAAAGGCGTTTACGTAAAGAATTGTTTTCAGTTTTAACCGTAAAAAACTTACCTTTCCATTCATCACGTTCTTGTTTTATCCTGTTTAATTTCTTTTGAACTATTTTATCGAACAGCCCCGCCGCTTTTCTTGCTTCTAGTTCCAAAGTCAACCAAGCCTCATAGTATATTTCGAGTTGGTTTTTAGCGTACTCTTCACTCATAAGAGAGCATTTTGGCGAGTGACCCCTATATGCACCGCATTCTGAACATTTATTTTCCATCCCTATTTAATTTTTTCTTTCCAATAACTAATGACTCTCCCCTTTTTTTAAAGAAGAAAAAATATGAGCAATTACATCTACTGTCCATCCGTTACCTAATTGCTTACCTCTTTCGTTTTTAGAAACAGATACAGTATAATCTTTTGGAACTCCTTGTAGTTTTTCACATTCATTTATAGTTAATTTCCTCCAGGTTTTATGGTCTTTTGTAATATTCAAATCAAATAAACTTGCACATATAGTAGGGCAACTTCCATTTATATCATATACTCTGCCTCTTTGCCAAGTTTGTTTTCCATTATTATCTCTCGGATTTATAGTTATAATACCATCATAACTTTTAGTAGGTTCATATTTTGTCCTATCTAAAAAGAAAGCCAAATCTCTTTCAAAAATATCATTATCCAATAAATCTTCAATAGTTACATTTTTAGTTGGTAATTCTGCAATCGGTATGTTAGTCCAGTAATATCTTTTTCTAATCATTCCTGTAAAGTTTCTACTATCAATAAAAACTCTTTTTACTCCAAGTAATTCATCAATAGCATCAGCAATATCATCGGTCATTCTTACATTTTCAAGTAAAAAATATTTTGGATTCAGTTCATTTCTTAACCTTACAAATTCAAAAAATAACTTACTTCTATCATCTGTAAAATTCAACTTTTTACCAGCTATCGAAAATCCTTGACAAGGAGAGCCACCTATAAGCAAATCAATTTTAGGTAAACCGCTTCCTTTTATATCGGTTACGCTTCCAATTTGTTTTGTATTTGGATAATTATTTTGCGTTACTTTAATAGCGTGTTTATCAATTTCAGATGCAAAGTAGTTTTCATATTCAATCCCTGCTTTATTCAATGCAATCTGTCCACAACTCATTCCGTCAAACAATGATAACACGTTTATTTTTTTATTTTCCATCCTTATTTAATTTTTTCTTTCCAATAACTAATGACTCTCCCCCTATTATCCTCAAAAAACTGGTGTAGTTTACTATCTTGCAGGTTGTCTTTGAACTTCCCGTATCTATTTTTATTCGCATCAAAAAATACCTTTTCGAGTATCATTGTGTAGACCGATTCTTTGACGTAAAGTTCACAAAGGTAGTACATTTCATGAATAGTTAAACCCAATAACTTCCTGAATTGGGAAGCGTATATCAAGACTTTCTTCTTATTACCAAGTGACCGTTTGTTGTCACCCCCCTCTTGGTCTGCCACCCGTTGCCCCTGCTTCAAGTAAATCTCACAAAGGTAATCTACCATCACAGCATCGTCAGGGTCGGCTTCTGGCGTACCTATAAGCTCCAAAATATTCTTGGACTTATCCGTTAGCCTTGCAAGGTGCAAAGGCGTGTCGGTTTTTCTCTTAGGTTTTACAAAATCAACCAAACCTCTCTCTTCGAATACTGGCAACATTTCCTCTGCACCGATAGAAACAAGAGCATCGTAGTGACATTCTGTCCGATTTTGCTTAATTGCCTGTAGTAGGACAATGTCTTTTGGGTCGACACCGTATTTTTTAGCTATGCCAAAGTTTAAATACATAATTTTTCAAATATTTCTCGTTCAATACCGGACTCTTTTATTTTAGGAAGAAACTGTTTGAAACGCTCTTTTGCAATATCAAACACAAACATATCGGGTCTACTCTTTACAGAGTTATCAAAAATGTGGTGACAATTCAAATGTTCTTCATCATTCTTGCCGCTGCACAGAATAACAAAATTCAAAGGTTCGTTTGCAACACTTTTATATTTACTCTTACCTAGTATATGAGCAACATTACTATGCACCATATAACCAACATCAATCTTACAACCACAATTCTCACAGAAAGGGGCGCTCTTAACTCGCTCTATCGCAGCCGTAAAAAACTGCACCTTACTCTCATTAGGCTTCTTATCACACTTTTGCTTGCAAGGAGGACAACATTTCTTTCCTTCAAAAACCCCTGTTCTTACTCTCGATCTGATGGCAACCTCTCGCCCACACAGTTCACAAGGGAGTTTCCTTCTGTTCACGACATAATGTATATGGTACCACAACCTATTAGGTGTTTCTCCCAATCGTCCCTGTATAGGAAAACATCACTCTCTTCCAAAGCCAAATAGTCAAATAGAAACGGGGTATCACTCAGAGTACATTCCTTGCCGAGCGGGAGGAAACTCGTACTGAAATCTACACCATTTACTCCAAAAAAAACTTCTGATGTTTTACTTTTTTTTCCCATAACCCATGTTATATAATTTATTTACAGCTAATTTAAAATCTCCCTCACAATCTAGTATCGTGAACACCCCAAATGGGGAATATCCTTTTCCAGTTTCAAAGGAAGTACTCGTTGAATAAAAGTTTACAATTTTTGTATCCGAATCTAAAACCGCACTGAAGAGGGTGTTTGTTTTCCCTGGCCTAAGAAGACGAATATCTTTTTTAGACAAATCCTTCGAAACAATCTTCCAACCGTTCTCTACGAGTATAGACAAGACATCTGCTTGTTCATTGTAGTCGTCTGCGGGGTTTACATCCCATTCTCCGTATGGAACACCACCAGACTCTTTCTTACAGACTTCGTTGAACGATCGGGCGGTACCCATAAGGAAATCGTACTCCTGCTCACTAACTTCTCCAATCTCACCATAGATGTGCGTGTAACCAGAACTTGGGGACAAAAGGAAATATCCTCCACACTTATCTTGGGAGCCACTCCTAGTTTCGAACAAAACCCTCTCAGAATCATTCAAGGCAATCTTCAAGGCTTTCTCCCTAGTATCTGGATCCCGAAAGTTTTCCAAGTACGTATCGTGTTTCTCATAAGGAGTTGTGTATCTTGAAGCTAATTTCTCATTACCAAACAACCTTGTTTTGGGGGCCTTAAATGCCAAGTGGAAACCATTGTTCTGTGTAGACTGACACATCATTTTTCGTAATGCTTTTGCGCCAAGGGCTATCTTAAATCTTTCCCAAGTATCCCCAGCAAGGTCATACTTCATGTCGGCATCAAGACAGACGACACGACTAGAACCACCAGTTAGAATAGCTATACTGTAATGAGGTTTGAAGTACTTATCTACGTCTCCCACTCCCATCCCTTGTTCTTGAAACCTACTCCAACTGACACCGATAGGCATCTTAGAGCTATTGACTGGGATAACATTATATCCCAAAGATATTAGTTTCTTAGCGTGTTCGTTTGTATTCATAATATAAAGCGTGAAACCCATTCATCACGAAGTGTGGATGGGTAGTTTATTAATTTTGTTTTTTACTTGGGGCTTCAAAACAACCCCTCAATTCTTAGTTTCTCTTCCAATTCTGACTCTACTTTTTCCCAGAATTCTTTTGTCAACCACTCACCAAGGGATTCCCCCCCAATAACAATGTCGACTAACTCCCAATCTTCGGAGTCTTCATCTTCTACAATAGCTGTCAAAGCTATCCCTCTCACAATTATGTTCACTTCCATGTTTTCTTAGTTAATGATTACTGCGCAAATTAATGACATTGCGCCCAATTTTTTCCTACAACCCATTCAAATCCTAGTTCGAAACGTAGGCTCAGTAACTCTTCTGTTCTTTTTGTCGCCATTGTGATGGCCCTCGATACAGGGTTCGGCAAAGCGACATAGTACTTCTTACCGTGTGCCACCGCACTCAGCTGTTCGTGTTCCCACAAAGATACAAAGTCTGCCGCTTGTTGTTTAGTTTCGAATGTTTTAAATTCACCAAGACACCTTTTTAAAAAAAGCTGCCCCTCATCGTGGTATTCAATCATGGAACAAACATCAGGTTCGCCAACAAAAACATCAGTGACAAGCCCAAACTTTTCTACTTCTTCCATAAGAAAGATTGACACATACTTCGCACAAATAACACCAGCACTTTGAAACAAAGCATTAAGCAAACTATGCGGGCTTCTAGCTCTAATCTTTCTACCATCAATTCCTCGTATGAACTTCTTATCGTTCTTTTCCCAGTGAAGGAGAAGGTTATCTTTCAACATCTTTAGTGGGAGCATAGCTTCCCAGAAATCATCGTACACCTCTTTTCCTCTCTCTTTAGATATACCCAACATTTTCGATATCTTACCCGCTGACGCACCATATAGGAGACCATAAAAAACAGATTTTGCGTCTGTTCTAGGGACACCCATCTTTTGGGCGTTTATTGTGTGAACATCATTTGGTTTTACAGCGTTAAGAGTTAAACCCACCTCCACTCCTCTCGGATACTTTTCAATGAAGTGTGCCATTACTCTGGCCTCCAAACTTGCAAAGTCGTAGCCCAACTGTATGGCCCCATATCCACATCCAAAAAGAGACCTCATTTCTTCTCCATAAATAGAGGTAACTCTACTAATGTTGGCCACCGAAATATGCTTGTATCTTGAGGTTGCAGCACCAATCTCTATTGCTGGAGTTGGAATACGTTTGTCTATCTCTCGGTATTTTGATAAAAAACCAGTGTTCGGCGCTTCTTCATCAAAATCTATGTCTTCAATATCTCCACCAGCAATAGACGATTTTCTGTGACGATACGTGTAGTACAAGGCTACTTTCTCACCGATTTTTGCTTCGTCTTTTAAAGCTGCTATTCTTGGACAAATCTCTTTTACAACCCCGACCCGAATTGATGGGGAAGTTATTAATCTGATTGGCCAGTCCTGTTCTAGTTTGCTTTCTAGTATGTAGGGGAGCGTATCAAGATTGGCGTGGTATTCGCTCTGTATGTATGCCAACCTGTGTTTTTTGTACTTGCCGGCGCTTGTTTCTTTTATCCACCGATTAAGAACAGCTACTCTTTTTTCATAACTTAAATTTTGTTTCTTTATATCCTTAGTGATATCCCTTTCTTTCCATTCTAGTGGGTTCCAACCTATATCTATAAGGTGGTGTTTCACAACATCTAAGTCATCAATAGTAGCCTCTGTTTTTGTTTCAAGAGGTTCGGTGAAAGGCAGGGCATACTCCTCCCCCTTATATTTGAGAGAAATGTTATTGTCCTCGTCATACAAGATTTCTCCACCAACTCTTTGTGCAAACTTTTGCATGTGCGCAGAAATAGACCCGTTCTTATTGATCTGATTTTTTGGTGGAGTGAAGTCTTTCAGTTCCCCCTGGTTCAACTTCTTGTCCGGGATAAAAGGGTTAACCTCTTCCGATAAGTTTTTCATCTTCTGAGCCAAATCATCAAGACACCACAGGGCTTTTTCCTTGTCAAAAAAGAAACCAAGACTCTCTCGGCGGATAGCATAGTCAGCGAGTTTATGCTCCTGCCTGAGAGGTTCACTCCAATCGTATTGGAGGTACTCTTCTTCTAATAAATCTATAAATGTGAGGGCATTCGTCTTGGTATCCTGCCCACAATAGGTTAGTAGTAGAGGGTGGTAAAAACTAAATTCGTACCCCTTTGGAGCATCTGGTTCAAGGTCTCCGAGTTTAATTAATTCTTCTCGGTAGTTCATCTTTGGACACCCTGTCCGCTCACCCCAAGAATCGAGGGAGTGACCACCGTACCTGTCAGGGTTAAATAACCTAGACATTATCAGTGTGTCGAGAAACAAAACATCTCTGCCGAATAGAGTGTCAGATTGACCGTAGTGCCCGATAGTATAGTCGAATACACCGAATAATTTGAGAACCACGAAGTCAAACTTTATACCATTATGAGCCACAACAACCTCCGCCGGTAATAAGGTTTGCCTAAAAAAGGCTACCGTACACTCATCCCCCACACAACTCCAAACTTCATCTGTACCAACACATCTAATAACAGCACACCAAAGCATTGCACTCTCTTTTAATTTATAAGGGAAAGAGCTAAAATCAAGCATATCTGCGAGTAAACCGTTAGTCTCGATATCCACGACAAAAACTTTGTTTATATTCGGAGCGTAAAACCCATTGGTCAGCTTTGCTGCCGATGGGATGTAAGCGACACTCATTTTCTGACTTACATTTTGTAAAGATAATGTATTTTTGATGATATTTGTTTTTTGTTTAAAATAGTTATATATTTGCACCATGTATAAAGCGTTTAAATACAGAATCTCACCTACTAACTTACAAAAAGAGTTAATTGGCAAACATATTGGTAGCAGTAGATTTGTGTATAATTTAGCTTTAGAAACAAAAAACACAGCGTACCTAGGTTCTAAGCACAACCTTTCACCTTTTGACTTAACCAAGCAACTCCCCGAACTTAAAAAAGAATGCGAGTGGTTAAAGGAGGTCAATAGCCAATCTTTGCAACAGTCAATACAGAACATGGATATTGCTTTTAAGAAGTTTTTCAAAGGTGCTGGTTTCCCTAAGTTTAAAAAGAAGTCAAGTGGCGGTAGTTTCTCAGTACCACAAAATGTGATAGTTGAGAACGGTTTGCTAATAATACCTAAGTTTAAAGAGGGTATTAGTATTGTCTTACATCGTCCTATTATTGGCACTATCAAAAGTGCAACTGTTAGTGTCACACCAACAGGTAAATATTTTGTTTCTGTACTGGTTGATACTAATGTGATTACGCCGAAAAAAGTGCCTATTAATGAAAGCACAACTATTGGTATTGACTTAGGTATCAAAACATTTTTAGTTACCTCTGACGGCTTAGAAATTGAGAATCCAAAATACCTACGTAAAGCACAAAGTAAATTAAAATATGTACAAAGAAAATACTCAAAGAACAAAGGTAAACGTACAAAGAAACGCCTTGCCTTACTACATGAGAAAGTAGTAAATAAAAGAAAAGATTTTCTGCACAAAACCTCTTCCAAGTTAATTCGTGAGAACCAAACGATTTGCCTGGAAGATTTAGCAGTATCTGTCATGACCAAGAACCATAATTTAGCACAAGCAATTAATGACGTAAGTTGG
>Ga0105052_10002185_pt1 | contig 24434 bp, 24 predicted proteins | sample FRY03_FD_78094 | JGI IMG/M metagenome (GOLD analysis project Ga0105052, IMG submission 78094) | Freshwater microbial communities from Lake Fryxell liftoff mats and glacier meltwater in Antarctica - FRY-03 | ecosystem: Environmental > Aquatic > Freshwater > Ice > Glacier meltwater ... | reverse complement strand
AAGTGTTAGCAAAACTGGCAAAACAATAAAATAAATTATCGTTTAAGACCCAAAGGTGCAGGTCATAGAGTGGACGATACTGGGATCGAACCAGTGACCCCCACAATGTCAATGTGGTGCTCTACCGCTGAGCCAATCGTCCGTACTACGGTTTGGTACTGGGCAAGTATAGCCCAGTGCGATTATTTCAACTAGCGCCCGAAATCATCCTCAATACGCTCTATATCGTCTTCGCCAAAATATGTTCCAGTCTGTACTTCAATAAAAATAACTTCATCGCTTCCAATATTTGCGATTCGGTGTAAATCTCCAATTGCAATATCGATTGAATCACCGGTGTTTTTTTTACTGCTAATTCCGTTAATGGTGACTTCGGCGCTGCCTTGGATTATGAACCAATGCTCAGAACGTTTTTGGTGGCGCTGATATGAAAGACGTTTACCAGGTAATACCCAAATGCATTTGGTTTTATGAATCGCACTTTCCTGTAGAACTTCATAACGACCCCAAGGGCGCTCTGACTTTTCTAGTGGCGGGGCCATGGAAATACTGTAATGAATTTCTACTAGGAAAGGTAGTTCTCGCTTAGGGTTGCTTTATTATGGTTTGGAAAGGAGCATGAGATGACGAGAGCGATGAAATTGCCGTCGAATCAATTTGATCATTTCTATCGCGGCGGTAATCGAATTGGGCGCCTGCGTCATGGTCCAGGTGGACCGATGCGCCCGGAAGAATGGATTGGTTCGACGACGGTTCGTTTCGGGCAGACCGAAATAGGTTTATCTAAAGTTTCCTCTGGCGAATTTCTTAAAGATTTAATCGAAGGCAAACCGCAGGATTGGCTCGGTGATGTGCATGTAAATAGTTTTGGAGTTTCAACTGAAATTTTGGTTAAGTTACTTGACCCAGATCAACGATTGCCCGTTCATTTCCATCCAAATCGAAAATTTTCATATGAGAGATTGAATTTAAGTCATGGGAAGAGTGAAGCCTGGATTATTTTAGAGGCACCCCTCGGAGCCAAGGTGGGCTTAGGGTTTAAAGAAGAGATGAACGTTGAACAGGTTTTGGCAATGGTTAAAGCAGAAGATGCCAAAGCGATGCTTGATTCGCTTACCTTTTTAGATGTGAAAGCTGGAGATTCGATTTTCGTACCTGCAGGGGTGCCGCATGCTATTGAATCCGGAACTTTCATTCTAGAACTGCAAGAACCCACTGATTTATCAATTTTATTGGAATGGGATGGATTTGCTGTCGACGGCAAAACGGATGGACATCTAAATCTGGGTTTTGAAACTTGCTTACAGTGTTTACGATTAACGCCTTTGACGGTAGATGAATATAGGCAAATCAAAGGGGGTTTTAATTATCAAGACAAAGGTGGCCAGCCAATCTTTTCTGATATTGCTGATCCTTTTTTTCGCGCCAATTTTTTAGCTGACGATTCGGTATCGATTGAATCTGGATTTTCTATTTTGCTCATCTTGGATGGCGATGGTGAATTGAAGTTCTCGAACGAGATAGCTATGGCGGTTAGCAAGGGAGATGCAATTGTGATTCCATTTTGCGCTGGCCCATGGTCTCTACTTGGAGCGAAAGGAATTCTTTCTCGGCCACCTATGGCTTCATTTAACTTGAATAGATAGATATGCAGAAGTGGAGGTCGGGACGGGATTTGAACCCGTGTAGAGGGATTTGCAGTCCCTTGCCTCGCCTCTCGGCCACCCGACCATGGGAGGACCGCCACTTCGAAATTTTACTTTCAAGACGGCGGTTTTTCAGAGCGGACGACCGGGTTCGAACCGGCGACCTGAACCTTGGCAAGGTTCCGCGCTACCAACTGCGCTACGTCCGCATTTTTATCCAGATGGTAAATCTATCCTAGGAGGGCGATAATCGCCAAAGTCGAAAATTCATGGATAGCGTTACCTCTCATGGAACCGCAGGATTGGCAATCTTCCTTCTGGATGGGTGGGCGATTAGCAACTGATTTGGTGGAAATTTCCCACGACCCACAATGCTTAGACGATGGTCGATTTTGGGCCGTTAGCACGACCTTTGAAGGAGAATTTAGCGCAGCGCGCTTTGCCACCGTTGTAGATTCCGATTTTCCTAATCGTTATTCGTGGAAGAAATTATCGGGGGATTGGCGCACCTCTTTTTCGCGTGAGCAATATATTAATTATGTTGGGGCTATTAAGGAATTAATTGCACAAGGTTGGGTTTATCAAGTCAATGCCTGTCGCCAATTAAGTATGGATTGCGATTCAAATCTTTCATTAGCCCCACTTTTTACGCAAATCTTAAAAGAGAATCCAGCACCGCGCGCTTCGTTTCTGCAAATTCCTGATTTGAGCATTGCATCTGCCTCGCCTGAATTATTTCTGGAACGTTCTGGTTCTTCTATCCGTACTTCGCCAATTAAAGGCACAAAGCGGTTAGATGAAGTGAGTGAATTCGGTGCGAAAGATTTAGCAGAAAATGTGATGATCGTTGATTTGATGCGAAATGATTTTGGGTCAATTTGCCAAAGCGGTTCAATAACGGTTCCTAGGTTATTAGCAAGTGAAACACACCCTGGGCTAACTCATTTAGTCTCAGATGTTGCTGGAACTTTGCGAGAAAAGATTTCTTGGTCAGAAATATTAACTGCGCTCTCTCCGCCCGGTTCGGTAAGTGGGGCGCCTAAATCTTCAGCTGTTGATGTAATAAGTACAAATGAAGCAAAACGCGGACCGTATTGCGGCGCACTTGGTTGGATAGAAGGCGATCGCTGCGAATTATCGGTTGCGATTCGTATTTTTTGGAAGGCCCGTGATGGTGTTTTGCACTTTGGTAGCGGCGCTGGAATAACTTGGAGCAGTGTTGCAGATGCCGAATGGGACGAGACGCAATTAAAAGCAGCAAAATTAATCTCTATCGCCGGGGGAGAGATTTAAATGAATGTTTGGTTTAACTCATCTCTTCTTCCCATTGCACAAAGCCCAGTTGATGAAAAAGGTTGGTTACCAGGTTCTGGAATTTTTGAAACGATTAAGACTGTAGATAACACCCCGTGGGCAATGAGCCAACATCTAGCTAGGGCTAGGCGCGCATCGGCCAAGATTGGGATCTCTTTGCCGCTAGATTCCCAAATTATCGATGCGGTTTCAAAATTATTAGCCAGCCAAGTACAGAAAAATGGGGCGTTGCGTTTATCTTTTGATAAAAATGGGAATTGGGCGGCGGTGCATTTTGCTTATGAAGATCAAAAAAGCGCGGCGAAATTAGCTCTTTATCCAAACCCGATTTCGGTGGGGAGTGGGGCAATAAAGAGTTATCCGTATTCCCATCGGTTAGATATTTTGGAGCATGCGAAAAATAACGGCTGTGATGAAGCCGTTGTGGTAAATGATTTAGGTTTTATTTGTGAAGGTGCTGTCTCGAATTTACTTTTCTTTATTGATAATAAATGGATAACGCCGCCAGTTAGCGATGGAGTTCTGCCAGGTATTATGCGCGAATTAGTTCTTCTACATTTAGGGGTAGAGGTCAGATCAGTTGAAGTATCCGAAATTACTAAAATTCATGGCGCCCTTTTACTTAACAGTTTGAAAATTGCTCAAAGCGTTAGTGAAATAGCTGGCCTACTTTTGCCGCAAATGGCCAAGACCATAGCTTTTCGCGATGAAATATGGGCGATGGCGCATCGGACTTCGGTAGGATAGTTAAATGGCATCGATAAATATCATCGTTGATGGGCAAAAAGTTAGCGTTGAAGCCGACCTTCGGCCAACACAACTATTTGCCGAAAATAAAGAGGTAGTTGTTGCGCGGATAAATGGCGTGCTAAAAGATCTATGGAGCGAATTATCCGATGGCGATCTTGTTGAAAGCGTTCTCATCTCATCACCCGATGGCCTGAACGTTCTGCGTCATTCAACTGCACACGTTATGGCCCAAGCAGTTCAACAGTTATTTAGTGGAACTCGTTTAGGTATTGGTCCGCCAATTACTGATGGTTTTTATTATGATTTTGACCCGCAGCGAGCATTTATTCCGGGCGATTTAACCGCGATTGAAAGTGCAATGCGCAAAATTATCAAGGATGGCCAACGTTTTCGCCGTCGTATTACAAATGAGAGCGATGCACTTGCCGAGTTGAGTAACGAGCCGTACAAGTGTGAACTAATTGGTTTAAAATCGGGCGCCCTTGATGAAGCCAGCGTTGAAGTTGGCGGGACGCAATTGACAATTTATGACAATTTAGGCCGTGATGGGCAACCTGTCTGGTCAGATTTATGTCGGGGTCCACACTTGCCGTCAACAAAACATATTCCAGCATTTAAATTGATGCGCAGCGCTGGCGCTTATTGGCGCGGATCTGAAAAGAATCCGATGTTGCAACGCATTTATGGCACCGCTTGGCCATCGCAAGATGATTTAAATGCTCATTTAGAATTTTTAGCCGAAGCCGAAAAGCGTGATCATCGCAAGTTAGGTGCAGAATTAGATTTATTTTCCTTTCCTGAGGAAGTTGGTTCTGGTCTTGCAGTTTTTCATCCCAAAGGTGGAATCGTGCGACGCGCGATGGAAGATTATTCGCGCCGGCGCCATGAGGATGAGGGTTATGAATTCGTTTATTCACCGCATATAACAAAAGCCGCGCTCTTTGAAAAATCAGGACACTTGCAGTGGTATGCCGAGGGTATGTATCCACCGATGGTTTTAGATGAAGAACTCCATTCCGATGGCACGATAAAGCGCGCGGGGCAGAAGTACTACATGAAACCGATGAACTGTCCATTTCACAACTTAATTTTTGCCGCGCGCCAACGTTCATATCGCGAACTACCACTTCGCTTATTTGAATTTGGAACTGTCTATCGCTATGAAAAATCGGGTGTATTGCACGGCATTACTCGGGCCCGAGGTTTTACTCAAGATGATGCTCATATTTACTGCACCCGCGAACAAATGGCGGGCGAATTAGATTCCTTACTTACTTTCGTTCTGAATCTGCTGCGTGATTATGGTCTAACTGATTTCTATCTCGAACTTTCTACAAAACATCCAGAAAAATTCGTTGGCGATGACAAGGCATGGGAAGAAGCAACGGAGGAACTTCGAAAGGCTGCGATGGCACAAAATCTAGAATTTGTTCTAGATGAAGGTGGTGCGGCTTTTTACGGTCCAAAGATTTCGGTGCAAGCAAAGGATGCAATCGGTCGTACCTGGCAGATGTCTACGATTCAAGTAGATTTTAATTTACCGGAGCGCTTTGATCTTGAATATGCTGCAAGTGATGGTTCGCGCCAGCGTCCAGTAATGATTCACCGCGCCCTCTTTGGTTCGATCGAGAGATTCTTTGGCGTTCTTACCGAACATTACGCTGGCGCATTTCCGCCATGGCTTGCCCCCGTTCAGGCAATTGGTATTCCAGTAGCCGAGGCCTTTGACGGATATCTAATTGATGTAATGAAAACTATGAGAGCCGCTGGAATTCGTACTGAAGTAGATATCTCAGATGATCGAATGCAGAAAAAAGTACGTAACGCTCAAATGCAAAAAATTCCTTTTATGGTTATTGCAGGCGAAGATGATGCAAAAGCTGGCGCGGTATCTTTCCGTTATCGCAATGGCGAGCAGAAAAATGCGATTCCAATCGCCGATGCAATCGCCGAAATTGTGGCGACCATAAAAGATCGGCGCCAGGTTTAGCCGATGGTGGAAGAAATCCACGGAGTTGGTATGCCCGATGGTTGGGTGCGTTTATGGGCACCGCACCGCTTGGAGTATTTAAGAGGTGAGAATCGACCACTAGCGGGTAATACCGTGCAATGTCCGTTCTGTTCGATTCCCAAATTGAGTGATGAAGAATCCCTAATGGTTGCGCGTGGTAAAACGGCATACGTTGTCTTGAATTTATATCCATATAACCCAGGGCATTTGCTGATTTGTACATTTCGCCATGTTGCTGACTTGACTGATTTAAGTGAAGAAGAGCGAAATGAAATTGCTGAACTGAGTTCGCACGCTATGAAAACGCTACGAAAAGTTTCAGCACCTGCTGGTTTTAATCTTGGGATGAATCAAGGCGCAGTCTCTGGAGCCGGAGTTGCCGAACACATCCATCAACATATTATTCCGCGCTGGATCGGAGATGCTAATTTCATGCCACTTATTGGTAAGACCAAAGTAATCCCAGAATTATTGACACAAACTCGCGCTGATTTAGCTGCGGCTTGGTAGCTATTTTTTTATTTGCTCAATGTAATTATTTACAATATCAACACCGATTCCGCGCTCCAGCCATAACGGAATTGCTGGAAATAACAAACCTGCAGCAAAAGCTCCATCATTCATTACTTCCATAACACTTAAGTATTCATCTCGAAATTCTTGCACCAAAGTTTGGTGTTCTTCTTCGCTAGCGCGCAGCGTTGGGGGATTAGTTGAATAATCAGTTATTGTCATATTTTCTAACGAAATTAGCGCCACGGGTAGACCATCTTCATCATGTAAAACTAAAAATGGCGTGAGCATCGAATCGAAGAGACGATTTGCCAGCGCTACGCCATCATCAAAATCTGCTTCTTGATTTTGCAAATGTGTCACAACGACTAAGCGCGGAGTTTGAAAATCATCTAGTGCGCTCCATTTCGAGATTGTCTCGGCATCTACTCCTGTGTTTGGATCAATGACAAAAATTGCCAAATCAGAATCGGTATGCAAGGTCTGCGAAAAATGCGCTCCGAGCGCTTCGGCGACGCTTTCAGGCTCGCTGCTTTCGTGACCATAGACATGGATGCTGAGATGTTCTGGGCGCGAAATTGGTGATGGCACGGGCTCAGCCTACGATGAGCCTTGATGATTAGCAGCCTATTCAAGCCCGCCGTCACGCGCGTAATTACGCCTGTGGCTACTTTTGCGCTGCGCATTGGAATCACCCCAAATGCTGTGTCATGGGTTGGCGCAATTGGCGTGGTTGTACCAGCGCTCTATTTTTATCCACGCGGTGATTTTTTTCTTGGGACGATGCTGATTTGCACCTTTGCCCTAAGTGATCTCTTTGATGGCACTATGGCCCGAATTTCCAAGATGGGCACTAGTCGTTGGGGTTCTTTTTTAGATTCGACAATAGATCGTATTACCGATTCTGCAATTCTGATAGGTCTTAGCCTTTATCTGATTAAATCATCTGATCCGCTAACCCCGGTTCTTCTATCTACCTTAGTTACGGGAATGTTAGTTCCCTATATTCGCGCGAAAGCCGAAGCGCTAAATATCGCCTGCTCTGCTGGATTTGCCGGACGACCCGAGCGATTGATGATCGCGCTAACTGCAATTGGGTTACATGGTTTAAAAATCCCTTACGCTCTTGCTATCGGTATCTGGTTTCTGGCCATTATCGGTGCGCTGACAGTTGTGCAGCGCATTCTGATTGTAAAGCGCGCAATTTAGAAAATGAATTTCGAGTTTCTTACCGGTTGGCTCTATTTGACGCTCTGGCGCGTCATTCGATGGTTGCCAGAAGGATTTGCATACAAACTTTTCTACCGCGGTGCCGATATTTTAACGCGTCGAAATGGCAAGAGCGTGGCGCGCCTTAAGAGCAATCTTGCTCGAACTCAAAATAATTTAACGCCGTTAGAGCTCGACCTTCTGACTTATAAAGCGATGCGCTCTTATATGAGATATTGGTGTGACACTTTTAGATTTCCAGATTGGTCGAAAGAAAGACTAATTGGCACAGTAAAAGTTGAAAATGAACACTTATTACTTGATCCAATTGCGGCTAAAACTGGGGTAATTGTCGCACTGCCCCACGCAGGTAATTGGGATCACGCAGGTGCATATTTCTGTAGTAAAGGAATTCCACTGGTTGCAGTAGTTGAGCGTTTAAAACCCGATGCCTTATTTAAGAAATTTCTGGCCTACCGAAGCGCCATGGGCATAGAAGTACTGCCCCACGATGGGCGAGTAATTGCAACTCTGGCAAAGCGATTGCGAGAAGGCGCGATTATCGCTCTAGTTGCAGATCGGGATTTATCTAAAGGGGCAATTGATGTCGATTTTTTCAATGGCAAAGCGCGCATGCCAGCTGGCCCCGCGGTCTTAGCGTTAAATACTGGTGCACCACTTATCACTGCCTTTGTTTCATATACTAGCGATGGAATACATATTCTTTTTCGCCCAGTTAGAATTCCGAAAAAAGGAACAAATCAAGAAAACATAAAATTAATTGTCCAAGAGTGCGCCGATCATTTTGCAGATGGAATTAGAAACCATCCAGAAGATTGGCATATGTTGCAACGCATTTGGGTTGATGGAGATTTTGAGGAACGCAACTAATGTTAAGTAGGAAACTAAAAATCGGAATCGTCTGTCCTTATAGTTGGGATACACCGGGCGGTGTTGGCAACCATGTTCGCGACTTGGCTGAATATTTGATTTCAGCTGGTCATATTGTCTCCGTTTTATCTCCAGCAGTCGATGAAGGAGCACTTCCTTCATATGTTGTTTCTGCTGGCAAGGCGATATCTATTCCGTATAACGGAGCTGTCGCACGTGTTCTTTTTGGACCAATTGCTTTTCAGCGGGTACGAGCATGGATAGCACACGGAAATTTTGATTTATTGCATCTGCACGAACCTGCGATTCCATCACTTTCGCTCTTGGCTTGTTGGGCAGCTGAAGGCCCAATGGTTGGAACTTTCCATGCTGCTGCAAAAAGACAGAAAGTTATTTTTGCAATCGGCCCGATTTTAGAACCCGCCATTGAGAAACTTTCGGTCCGTATTGCAGTTAGCGAAGCAGCCCGCTTGACCTTGACTGATCATCTTGAAACGGATGCCGTTGTTATTCCGAATGGAATTTATACAAAACGTTTAGCCCGCGGAAAACCTGAGGCTAAATGGAGTGGAAATACCATTGGTTTTATTGGTCGCTTTGACGAGCCCCGAAAAGGGTTATCGGTTTTGCTAGAAGCGCTTCCAATAATTGCGCGCTTGGTACCTGATGTGCGCGTTTTAGTCGCTGGACCGGGGGATTCCAAAGATATGATTAGTGAGATCGATCCGCAATTGCGCCACCGTTATGAATTTCTCGGACGTATCAGCGAAGCCCAGAAAGCCGATTTCATGGCATCGATTTCACTCTTTGTGGCACCTAATATTGGTGGAGAATCTTTTGGAATTATTCTGGCTGAAGCGCTAGCTGGGGGAGCACCGGTTATCGCAAGTGATATACCAGCATTTGATTCTTTATTAGGTGGAGGAAAATATGGAGCGCTCTTTGAATCCGAAAACCCTATAGATTTAGCCAAAGTTGTAATTGATTTATTGCGCGATGATGCAAGGCGGCTATCCCTTGCGCATGCAGGTAAAGAACGTGCTAAGGATTTCGATTGGGATGTTGTTGCAGCACAGATTTTTTCAGTTTATGAAATGTCAATTGTTGGTGGGGAAGGAGTCAAGCTATCTTCCGATAATCGTCCTTGGAACCGTTTTTTATCGAGAGATGGAAATAAATAATGGATTTAATTGCAATCATATTTCTCATCCTGATAGGGCTCTGGTATCTATCTTTTTGCGCCACGCGCCTTGATCGCCTGCATCATCGAGTTGAAACAAGTTGGGCCAACCTAGATGGTCTACTTCAAAGACGCGCAGCGATAGCGTTAGAAATTGCACACAGTGATTTTGCAGATCCAGCATCGTCGCTTTTATTAACCGCAGCGGCTTATCAGGCGCGCGATGCCAGCATTAAGAATCGCTCACACGCTGAGAGCGGACTTTCGGGTGCACTAGGTTTGCTTCTTTCGGTCGGGCAAAGTGAAGTGGGAGTTGCGGAACGCGAATTGCTCCGAGAATTATCAGTATTAACCGAGAAAATTAGAGTGGCAGTATCAATTCACGTTAATGCAGTATCGAGCACACACAATGTGCGCAAAAAATTTATATTTAGAATTTTTCGCCTTGCAGGCACCGCCCCGTTACCTGTTACATACGAGTTTGAAGCCGATGACCTATAAAGCCTTTGGCGCGATTTCGCTTTGCGTTATTTTGCTAACTGGTTGTGCAACCAGTTCGAAGAGAACTGATAATTTAGATAAGAAAGTCCTTGTTTATAATTCGATAAGTGGCCGAATTGGCAGCGATGGTCCTGTGTTGGTTGTAAAAATAGATGATACTCGTCAGGCTCATCCGCAAATCGGTTTAGAAGGCGCCGATATCGTCTATATCGAGCAAGTCGAAGGTGGGTTGACCAGACTTGCCGCAATTTTTTCCTCCATCATTCCAACTCGTATCGGACCTGTACGAAGTGCACGAATTTCAGATTTAGAACTGCTATCACAATATGGTCATGTTGTATTTGCTTATAGTGGGGCGCAATCAAAACTTCGTCCAGAAATTTCTAATGCGAATTTACAGGATCTAGGTGCACAATCTCAACCACCAAGTATTTATACAACCGATCCAAATCGAAATCAGCCTTATGCCATGGTGCTGCGAGCCGATTTACTAATGCAAAAAGTTGCCGAAAAAGGTTATGCGATTGCACAGTCAAAAAATATGGGTTGGAATTTTGGGCCAGCCCCCACGCAGGGTAGCTCAATAATTTCGGCAAAAATTTCCTGGCCTGCTACCTCTTATACGGTTATCTGGTCAGCTAGCCAATCGCGATGGTTACTTGCCCACGATGGCCTAAGCGATGTGGCCGAATCTGGGAAAGTTTTAGGAGCAACAACTTTTGTGATTCAAAAAGTCCAAATTACTGATTCCCAATATCGCGATAAAATTGGTGGAATCACGCCATTTTCTGCAACGGTAGGAAACGGTACGGGTTTTATTCTGCGTGGTGGCAAATCATTTGCAGCTAGCTGGTCGCGGCCAACTGCTGATTCGCTAACTAGATGGAGTAGCGCTGATGGAAGTGAAATTAAATTTGCCCGTGGGCAGATTTGGGTGGCGTTAATCGATAAGGATCCTGAATTCACGCTAAAAAAGGTGAGCGCGCCACCTTCGCCGACAAAGTAGTATTAATTGCCTATCCCTGACTAAGGGATTGATATAAAGGGAGTAAAGATGTCTGAGAAAACTGGTAGCGCTCGAGTAAAACGCGGCATGGCAGAAATGCTTAAAGGCGGCGTAATTATGGATGTGGTCAATGCCGAACAAGCAAAGATTGCGGAAGATGCTGGCGCAGTTGCTGTAATGGCGTTAGAACGCGTACCTGCAGATATCCGTGCGCAAGGTGGCGTTGCCCGAATGTCAGATCCAGAGATGATTCAAGCCATTCAAGCCGCAGTCTCCATTCCTGTGATGGCCAAGGCGCGCATCGGTCATTTTGTTGAAGCGCAAATTCTGCAAAGTTTAGGTGTTGATTACATTGATGAATCAGAAGTTTTAACTCCGGCCGATTATAAAAATCATATTGATAAGTGGAAATTCACTGTTCCATTTGTCTGTGGTGCTACTAATTTAGGTGAAGCGCTTCGTCGTATCAATGAAGGCGCAGCAATGATTCGTTCTAAGGGAGAAGCCGGAACTGGAGATGTATCGAATGCAATGAGCAATATGCGCGAAATTCATTCTGCAATGAAGCGTCTTTCTTCAATGCGCGAAGATGAACTCTATGTTGCCGCAAAAGAGATGCAAGCACCTTATGAATTAGTACGTGAAGTTGCAGAAACTGGAAAACTTCCAGTAGTTCTCTTTACCGCCGGTGGTATTGCAACGCCAGCAGATGCCGCACTTATGATGAGCATGGGCGCTGATGGAGTATTTATTGGTTCTGGAATTTTCAAATCTGGCAATCCAGCCCAACGCGCAGCGGCTTGTGTTAAAGCGACAACTTTTTTTGATGATCCAAAAGTTCTAGCGCAAGTTTCGCGCGGATTAGGTGATGCCATGGTTGGAATTAGCGTTGCCGATTTGCCTGCCCCGCATCGTTTATCCGAGCGTGGTTGGTAATTTAGGCAAAAAATGAAGGTCGGTGTTCTAGCCCTACAAGGTGATGTGCGCGAACATGTAAGTTCGCTGATTGCTTGCGGAGTTTCACCTTCTACGATTCGTCGCCCCGAAGAACTAATGGGCGTTGATGTATTAGTAATTCCGGGCGGAGAGTCAACAACGATTGCGCAATTAGCCGAGCACTTTGGTCTGCTGCAACCCATTTGCGATCGCATTAAAGGTGGCATGCCAGTTTACGGATCATGTGCTGGGATGATTTTACTAGCCGATGAAATTTTAGATTCAAAAGATGGACAAAAAACTTTCGGCGGACTAGATATTACAGTCAGGCGCAATGCATTCGGGCGCCAGATCGATTCTTTCGAAAGTGATATTGCTTTTAACGATGGCGGAAAAGATTTGGTACACGCAGTCTTTATCCGTGCGCCATGGGTTGAAAAAGTTGGCGCAAGTATCACCGTTTTGGCATCGGTAACCGCCCCCGATGGCAGTGCGCATCCTGTCGCCGTTCGAAATCAGAGTTTATTAGCAACCTCATTTCACCCAGAATTAACAAGTGATCACCGCATACATCGCTATTTCATTGAAGAGATTGCGCGTCCAGCTTTAGCGAAAAAAGGGATAAAGTCTTAAACTAAAGGCTAGTTTTATCGATTCGAAATAGGCGAGGTGTATCAGATGTCAGGCCATTCCAAATGGGCGACAACTAAACATAAGAAGGCCATTCTCGATGGTCGGCGTGCAAAGTCATTTACAAAATTGATTAAGTCAATTGAAGTTGCGTCTCGTAGCGGTGGTCCTGATTTAGATGGAAATCCCACGCTCTTTGATGCAATTACAAAAGCTAAAAAAGCGTCAATGCCAGCCGATAATATTGAACGTGCAGTAAAGCGTGGAGCAGGCCTTGAATCTGGCGGCGCCGATTGGCAGAGCATTATGTATGAAGGCTATGGGCCAAGCGGTGTTGCAATAATGATTGAGTGTTTATCTGATAATCGAAATCGTGCGGCATCTGAAGTTCGCGTTGCAGTAACCCGCAATGGTGGAAACATGGCCGACCCCGGTTCAGTCTCTTATTTATTTAATCGCAAGGGTGTGGTTATTGTTGGTAAAAATGGTGAGGTTACTGAGGATAAAGTTTTGGAAGCAGTCCTTGATGCCGGCGCCGAGGAAGTAAATGACATTGGCGAATCCCTTGAAGTAATTTGCCAGCCAAGTGATTTAGTCTCGGTTCGAAGCGCGCTACAAGAGGCTGGAATTGATTACGAATCAGCTGATGCATCGTTTTTACCGACGATCTCAATTGAATTAGATGCGACGAGCGCGGTAAAAGTCTTTGCACTAATTGATGCGATTGAAGAGTTAGATGATGTGCAGAATGTGTTTAGTAATTTCGATGTTTCTGATGAGATTATGGCGAGCCTGGGCTAATAGATAGTGCGCTACTCCTAGGCTAGAAGGTCATAGAGTGTGAGAAAGCGGTGAAGGCGTGAGAGTTTTAGGCGTTGACCCTGGCTTAACTCGTTGTGGCGTTGGCGTCATAGAAGGTCAAACCGGTTCGCCACTATCGATGCTAGGTGTTGGTCTTATTCAAACTTCATCGGCCTTGCCACTTGAACAACGTTTAATGCAGTTAGAGAGTGAATTAATCGATTGGGTCAATTCATATAGCCCTGATGTGATTGCAGTTGAACGTGTTTTTTCGCAACTAAATGTTAGAACCGTTATGGGAACTGGACAAGCCGCAGGTATTGCGCTTTTGATTGCGGCCAAATCAGGGATTCGAGTTGTTATGCATACTCCGAGTGAAGTTAAAGCCGCTGTAACTGGGTCAGGTCGGGCTAATAAGGCACAAGTTGCGCTTATGGTGGGGAAGTTATTAAATTTAGAAAGCGTTCCAAAACCAGTTGATAGTACCGATGCGCTAGCCCTTGCTATTTGCCATATTTGGCGAGGTAGCGGAGATACAAAAATTGCTAACGCACTTGCTGCTGAAAAATCTAGACTCAGAAAATTGCGCGCCTAATGATTGCATCGCTAAATGGCATAGTCCGATCTATCACCAATGATCGAGTAGTGATTGAAGTCGGCGGGGTTGGGCTCTCTGTTTTAACTACTACGCAGAGTATTTCTCAATTAACAATTGGCGCACCAACACAATTATTTACTTCGCTAGTTGTGCGCGAGGATTCGCTAACACTCTTTGGTTTCTTTACCATTGATGCGCGCAATCTATTTGAATTGCTACAAAGCGTTTCAGGTATTGGTCCTAAAGTTGCGCTATCGGTTTTAAGTGCGTTTACTCCTGAAGATTTAAGTCGGGCAATCGCGGAAGAAGATGTTGCAACAATTGAGCGAACTCCCGGAATAGGACACAAGGGCGCACAACGCTTGATTCTGGAATTAAAAGGTAAGTTAACGCGCTTTTCTACCCACCAAAGCGCGCTGAACCACCAACCAATTTGGCGTGAACAATTAATGAGCGCCTTGGTCTCGCTTGGTTTTTCACCGCGCGAATCTGATGGCGCGATTTCGGCGTTAACCGCGCGGCTCCATATCGAGGACCGCGATCCTGCCAGCGTTGAATTAAGTGAATTACTCAAAGACGCGCTTGCCACCGGCAAGAATTTACGGGGTTAAAAATGAACGAAGCGGAAGATCGTTTAATGACACCTATTGTAAAAAGCGATGAGTCAGTTCTTGAAAATGCGTTGCGTCCAAAAACTTTAAAGGATTTCATTGGTCAACACCGAGTGCGCGAACAAATAGATGTTTTACTTACCGCCGCCAGAGGTCGCAACACGTGTGCGGATCACATCTTGCTCTCCGGCCCGCCCGGACTTGGCAAGACAACGCTTGCTTTGATTTTGGCGCACGAAATGCGGACTCCGATTCGCATAACTAGCGGACCGGCAATTACTCATGCAGGCGACCTCGCAGCGATTCTTTCTTCCCTTGTGGAGGGTGAAATCCTTTTTCTTGATGAGATACATCGCTTGCCACGACCTGCTGAAGAATTGCTTTATTTGGCGATGGAAGATTTCCGCGTCGATGTTGTTGTTGGGAAAGGCCCCGGTGCAACTGCAATTCCGTTACAACTTCCGCATTTCACATTGGTGGGGGCTACTACTCGAGCAGGATTACTTACTAGTCCACTGCGAGACCGGTTTGGCTTTACCGCGCATTTAGATTTCTATGACGATGCCGAAATCGCCACAGTTATTACGCGCAGTGCAGCGCTTTTGAAAATTGTCATCGATAAAAACGCAGTAATTGAGATTGCGGGACGCTCTCGCGGAACGCCACGTATCGCGAATCGATTATTGCGGCGCGTGCGCGACTATGGTCAAGTTCAAGGTTGCTCCACAATTACTTTAAAAGAGGCGAGAGCAGCGCTAGAAATTTATGAAGTAGATGAATTAGGTTTAGATAGATTAGACCGAGCTGTATTGCTTGCGCTAGTTGAACGATTTAATGGCGGCCCAGTTGGTCTATCCACTCTTGCAATTGCTGTCGGTGAAGAGAGTGAGACCGTTGAGTCTGTTGCCGAACCGTTTTTGGTTCGAAATGGTTTTATGGCCCGAACTCCACGCGGCCGTGTGGCTACCGCCCAAGGCTGGAAGCACATAGGACGAATACCGCCTGCTGGAGTTGCCACCCTTTTCGACACGCCTGCATCTGACCTCTAGACTCTGCTCCTATGTCCACTACAAATAAAACAGTAAAGGCCCCTGCCCGTCCGCTTCGCACGCTAGTGATTCTGGCCGTTGTGATGCTGGGTATGCTCGCTGCCGTCTTTATTCAAGGAGCAACGGCTGTGCGGTTAGGCCTAGATTTGCGCGGCGGAACCAGCGTGACTTTGCAACCTCGAATCGCGCTAGGGGAGAGCGGCATAGTTACAAACGATGCAATCGATCAAGCCGTTTCAATTATTCGCCAGCGCGTTGACTCAATCGGTGTTGCCGAAAGTGAAGTAACTGCAACGGGCAGTGGAGCTAATCGGCAAATTGTAATTTCAGTTCCGGGAGATACCGGACGACGCGTTATTGAATTAGTTGGTCAGACTGCAGAATTGCGCTTTCGCCAAGTTTTAGCAGCAACCAATGGTGCGCCAACACCGGTTGATCCGAACGCGACGCCACCTGCTGGAATAACTCCTGAAATAAGCGCTAAATATTCTGCCTATGACTGCTCCCTAGCCGAGAACCGCCAAGGAGCTGGCACTGATGCGGCAACCGAAACAATCGTTGTATGCGATAGAGCAGGAGTAACGAAATTTATTTTGGCTCCGGCCGAACTCCTTGGTCGTCACGTTTCTAAAGCATCTGCTGGGATTAACCAGTCGGCTGGAAATGCTTGGAGTGTTAATTTAACTTTTAATGGTGATGGTACAAAAGCATTTGCTGCAATCACCGCGCGCGTTACAACACTTGCCGAACCACAAAATCAAGTCGCAATCGTTCTAGATGGTTTAGTAGTTTCAGCTCCACGAATAAATGAGGCAATCCCATCTGGCAGCGCCGAAATCACCGGTTCTTTTACCCAAGTCGAAGCCAAAGATCTTGCAAATGTTTTGAAGTATGGAGCACTTCCACTTGCATTTGATAGAGGCGAAGTGCAACAAATTTCAGCAACGTTAGGTGCTGATCAATTAAAGGCAGGATTACTTGCTGGTCTTCTTGGTCTTGGGTTAGTTATTCTTTATCTTCTCTTTTATTATCGCGGTCTCGGAATTGTCTCGGTCGGCTCCTTGCTTATTGCAGTCGCACTGGTTTACATGCTCTTCTTATTGCTAGGCGAATGGATAGGCTTCACACTTACTTTGGCGGGCATCGCGGGCGCGATTGTGGCCATTGGTATTACCGCTGACTCCTTTATTGTTTACTTTGAACGTATTCGAGATGAAGTACGTGAAGGCAAATCACTTCGTTTGGCGGTTGAAACTGGCTGGGTTCGCGCCCGCCGTACAATTATAGTAGCTGACATCGTATCTATTATCGCGGCTATTTTGCTTTATTTCTTTGCTGTCGGTGGCGTTCGTGGTTTCGCTTTTACCTTGGGCCTAACAACTCTGATAGATCTTGTAGTTGTATTTGCATTTACTAAACCAATCATGACCGTTTTTTCGGGACTCAAGTTTTATCACTCAGGACATCGACTTTCAGGCTTCTCACAAAAGAGCCTCGGAACAATAACCGTTGCGAAGGAGGCATAACATGTCTAAATTCTCGGGCCTTGGTGGGCGTTTATATCGCGGTGAAACTTCAATTGATTTCATCGGTCATCGCCGCCGCTGGTATGCAATTTCTGGAGTTTTTATTATTCTTTCAATCGGTGCAATCTCATTACAGGGGTTGCATCTTGGAATTGAATTCAAGGGTGGTTCTTCATATACCATCAATAAAATTGGAGCAACGATTGAGAGCGCACGTGCTTCAGTTGCGGCAACTGGAATTGCCGGTGAAGTAGTTGTTCAAAAAATTGGTGGCGATAAGATTCGTATTCAAACAGGGGCGTTAACAAATGCGCAAAACAATGCAGTTCAAGATGCCCTTGCTGCAACCTTTTCGATAGCAGTAGAAGATATTGATACCCAAATCGTTGGTCCATCTTGGGGTAAAGATATTACTCGCAAAGCGGTGTACGGACTTTTTGGTTTCCTTATATGTGTAATGCTTTACTTGGCGCTAGCTTTCGAACCAAAAATGGCAGTAGCGGCAATTGTCGCGGTTATCCATGATGTACTTATCACCGTTGGAATTTACGCCCTAGTTGGTTTTGATGTTACGCCAGCTACTGTTATTGGTTTCCTCACAATTTTGAGCTATTCGCTCTATGACACTGTGGTTGTCTTCGATAAAGTGCGCGAAAATACCCGCACAATCACCTCAACTTCAAAGATGTCATATTCTGCGGCTGCTAATTTGGCGGTTAATCAAACTTTAATTCGATCTTTTAATACATCTGTAGTCGCACTTTTGCCTGTTGGATCAATTCTCTTCGTTGGTGCGGGGCTCTTAGGCGCTGGAACGCTAAAAGATCTCTCACTTGCTCTTTTTATCGGTCTAATAACTGGTGCTTATTCTTCGATAGCTATTGCACCGCCGCTACTTGCCACCCTTCGCGAACGCGAACCAGCAATGAAGGCTCTAGCTAACCGAGTAGCTTCTAGAACTTCTGCATCGATTAGTACTTCTACTAGTACATCAACTAGTACATTAACTAGTACTTCTACAACGCTTAGTGCAGGCGCTTCGATTATAACAAGTGGGCAACGCTCGGGACCTCGTAACCAACCAAAGCGTAAAGGTCGTAAATAGGAGGTTTTACTCATGGATACTTTGATTGCACCTGTCCTTAGTGCACTCAAAGAAAACCATGCATCTTCACCTCTAATTAATGTTGAACGCGCTTTCGCCGTTGCGATAAAAGCGCACGAAGGTCAATTGCGTAAATCTGGGGATGCATACATAACGCATCCTGTTGCAGTGGCTGTGATTTTGGCTGAACTTGGTTTAAATCCAGAGACGATAATCGCCGCTCTTTTGCACGATACGATTGAGGATACGCCGTATTCGCTAATCCAATTGCGCGAAGATTTCGGCGATGAGATTGCATCGCTTGTCGATGGCGTAACTAAGTTGGATAAATTAACGTACGGTCCGACGGCGCAGGCTGAGACGGTACGCAAGATGGTTGTCGCAATGTCACGCGATATTCGAGTCCTTGTTATCAAATTGGCCGATCGCCTACACAATGCACGCACTTGGAAATATGTATCTCAGGAAAGCGCCGAACTCAAAGCGCGGGAAACGTTAGATATTTACGCGCCGCTGGCTCATCGACTTGGTATGAATGCAATGAAATGGGAGCTAGAAGATCTTTCATTTGCCATTCTTGAACCAAAGAAATTCGAAGAAATTTCGCGTCTAGTAGCCGAACGCTCACCATCGCGTGAGGCTTTAAGTGAGCAAGTTATCAAAGCGGTAGAGGCAGATTTACTACGCGATGGGATTATCGCCACTGTAACGGGGCGACAAAAGCATTTCTTTAGTGTCTATCAAAAGATGGTTGTTCGTGGGCGAGAATTTAATGATATTTATGATCTAGTTGGAATACGAGTTTTAGTTAACGATGTCCGCGATTGTTATGCCGTGCTTGGCTCAGTCCATGCTCGGTGGAGTCCAGTTCCAGGGCGGTTTAAAGATTACATAGCAATGCCGAAATTCAACTTGTATCAGTCACTGCATACAACGGTTATTGGACCAACTGGCAAGGCAATTGAAATTCAAATTAGAACCAACGATATGCATTCGCGCGCCGAATTTGGTATTGCTGCGCACTGGAAATATAAGAAGGGCGCTAAAAGCGATTCCAAATCGCCAGAAATGTTATGGCTGCGCCAATTACATGAGTGGCAAAAGGAGACGGAAGACCCTTCCGAATTTTTAGAAGCGCTTCGGTTTGATTTAGGTTCACCTGAAGTTTTTGTCTTCACGCCAAAAGGAAGTGTGATCGCGCTGCCAAGTGGATCTACACCGGTGGATTTTGCTTATTCTGTACATACAGATGTCGGCAATCGTTGTGCTGGAGCAAAAGTTAACGGCCGTTTGGTACCCCTTGGATCAAAGTTAAATAATGGTGACGTTGTTGAAGTACTCACAAATAAAAGTGATTTGGCTAGCCCAAGTCGCGATTGGTTAAATTTCGTAAAGAGTCCACGTGCACGCTCGAAAATCAAAGCATGGTTTAGTAAAGAACGTCGCGAAGAGGCAATCGATGCTGGCCGCGAATCAATTGCGCGCCAAATGCGAAAAGCAGGCTTGCCCTTACAGAAAATTTTCGCAGGTCACTCGCTACTCGAACTATCACACGAACTGCGTTATCCCGATATCGATGCGCTATATAGCGCTGTTGGAGATGGACACGTATCGGCCTCATCGATTATTGAAAAACTTGTAGCAAATCTTGGGGCAGAAGATTCGCATCCAGAACAAACGATGGAAACTTTTGTTGCACACGCCCCAAGTAGCAGACGTTCGAATAATAGTGTTGATGTAGAAGGCGCCCATGATGTTTTAGTAAAACTGGCGCGATGCTGCACACCGGTCCCGGGGGATGAAATTATCGGCTTCATTACAAAGGGAAGTGGCGTTTCAGTACATAGAGAAAATTGCGTTAACGCCGCCGATCTTCATAAGAATCAGGGCAACCGTATTGTCGCGGTGAAATGGCGCATAGGAGCTGCATCAATTTTCTTAGTTAATATTCAGGTAGAAGCCTTAGACCGTGCTTCTTTATTGGCTGATGTGACTCGAACTTTATCTGATCAACACGTGAATATTTTGAGCGCAGCCGTTAATACTTCCAGAGATCGCACAGCAATTTCACGATTCACTTTTGAAATGGCAGATGCGACACATCTAGATGCAGTCTTAGCTGCTGTGCGTCACGTAGAAGGCGTCTATGACGTTAACCGCACAACAAATAATTAATCGAATTCGTCTAAACCTTTTTGTGCTTCAGTTAACCAAATTTTTCTAGCTTCGGCAGATTCGCGTGCTTCGCCGGCTTTCTTGGCATTGCCCGCAGCATCTGATTTCTCCGCGATTTTTTCGTAATTTGCAATCGCATCACTAAGTTGTTTGACAACTTCGGCCGCGCGCGCTTTTGCGGTGGGATCAGTTTTACGCCACTTATCGGCTTCGGCACCCTTAATTACTTCTTCGACTTTGCGAACACGCGCATCAAGATTGGCCCGTTTATCACGGTGGGTCATTCCAATTTTCTCCCACGCACGCATATGTTCGCGCAACGCCTTTTTGGCTTCGTCGATATTGGTAATCGGCAGGAGTGCCTCTATCAGGTCGATTAATTCCTCGCGCTTAACAAGGTTACTTGCCATTGTTGCATCGCGTTTTTCCAAATCAGCGTTTTTTGTGGTGAAGAACTGATCTTGAGCGGCTTTAAAGCGTGCCCAAAGTTTTGCATCATCACTTTTCTTGCCATGTCCCGCGCCTTTCCAAGCATCCATCAAGGTTTTGAAACGCTTTGCAGTTGGTACCCATTGTGTCGATGTAGCAAGTGTTTCAGCTTCGACTACAAGTAATTTTTTAGCATCAGATATGATTTTTTGAGCAGCCTCTAAGGTTGCAAAATGCGTACGGCGTTTTTTATCAAATTTATTGCGCGATGAGGAAAAACGCTTCCATAAATCGGCATCAGCCTTCTTATCCAATCGAGGCGCAGATTTCCATTCATCTAATAAAGATTTGAGACGATCTCCTGTTACTTTCCAATTCTCTGAATCAGCAAGAGTTTCTGCTTCTGCAACAATTTTTTCCTTCTCAATTAAAATTTGTTCACGGCGTGCAGCCTTTGCTAGGGCTTCGGCAGCCTTCTTTGTTTCAAAAGCTTCGCGATTACCTTCGATGAGCGGTTCAATCTGCTCAACTGATGTTGCGAGGGCTGCTAGATTGCCAACACCATTTAATTCACGAACTTGCTCGCGTAGTTTCTTTACGGCGCTGTAGGCATCCGATGGCACCATCGCGCCACTTTTAATACGCGCGGCTAGTAAGGCAACTTCTGATGCGACCACTTCAAATTTTCTAACGAAGTATCCAAGCGCCTCTTCGGCAGTTTTTCCAGGATATGAACCAACCGCTTTTTCACCATCTGGCGTCTGCACATAAACTGTGCCATCTTCGCCTACTCGACCAAATTGAGCAGGATCTCCGATTAACGCGCCTGCTGCTGAGGGGGAAATTATTTGGGGTGTTGGAATTAAATCGGTCATTGTGTTAGTCCTTTGCGCGCGGTGGCTCTATTTCCATTTCGAAATTTCGCCATATGGGTGCGTACTTAAGAGGGCATCTCTTAAGTTTGTGTAAAGCTTTACAGCAGGGTAAAGGTACCCTGTCCATTGGGGGCAGTGTTAATTGCCAAGGTCAGCTAAGCGTATTTGGGGGAGATAATCGTGCTTGTCGCATCTTTTGCCGCCCAAATGTATGCCACTAATTGCTGGATTATCGCTCCAGCAGCCAATAGCGAATGCGTGGTTATTGACCCGGGAATGCCAGATGTTCGCCGGGAATTGAGTGAGATATTGGATCAATATAAGTTGAAGCCGATTGCAGTGATCGCAACACATGGCCACTTAGACCACACTTTTTCAATTCAACCCATCGCATCTGGTTACGGTATCCCTGCATATATTCATAGTGAAGATAGAAACCTTTTACTCCACCCCGAGCGCGCAGTAAGCCCAGAATTTGCTGCGACATTGACGCAGATGCACTTTATCGAACCCGAGGATGTAAGAGAATTGCGCAATGGGGAAATTATTGATTTGGTTGGAATGCAATTTCGCGCCATTCATGCCCCGGGCCACACGAGGGGTTCACTGATGTTTGATGTTGATGATGAGCTACTTATTAGCGGTGATGTTCTCTTTGCAGGATCTATTGGGCGAACCGATTTACCAAGTGGTTCGGCGCTAGATATGGAGATGACGCTGCGCAAAAAAGTTCTGCCGTTGCCAGATTATTTGCGGGTATTGACGGGTCACGGGCCAGAGACAACTATGGCGCGCGAGCGTAAAACAAATCCATACTTGGTTCAATTAATTGGCCGCTACTAATGGCAAAAAATAAAATTCAAGCCCCTAAAGGTGTGAGTGAATATTTTCCGCCACGCTCGCGCACTTTCGAATGGGTGCGCAGCGCTTTGATTAAACCTGCGGTATTAGCCGGCTATGAGTTAATTGAATTACCCGTCTTTGAAGATACCGAACTTTTTACTCGTGGTGTTGGCGAGTCAACTGATGTTGTCTCCAAAGAGATGTACACCTTCCAAGATCGGGGCGGTCGTTCGATTACGCTACGTCCCGAAGGTACTGCTGGCGTAATACGCGCCGTGATTGAATCAAATTTAGATCGCGGCCAATTGCCAGTAAAACTTTGGTATAGCGGTCCTTTCTTTCGCGCCGAGCGACCACAAGCCGGGCGTTATCGACAGTTCTATCAAGTAGGAATTGAAGCAATTGGCTTGGATGATCCAGCAATTGATGCCGAAGTTATTGCAATCGCCGATGCTGGTTTTAAAGCAATAGGTTTGAAGAAGTATCGCTTGGAATTAACTTCACTCGGTGATGCCCAATCGCGCGCTGCTCATCGTGTCGAACTTTTGAAATTTATCCAAGGTTTGCAATTAGATGAGGCAACTGTTGCGCGTGCCAAAATTAACCCGCTTCGGCTCTTTGATGATAAGCGCGATGAGATGAAGGCGGCAATGAGCAAAGCGCCTTTGCTTATGGATTATTTAACGCCTAAGTCGCGCGAGGATTTTGAATCAGTTAAGAGCTATCTAGATGCAATGGGTATTAAATATCTACTTAATCCAAAAATGGTACGTGGTTTGGATTATTACACCGGAACGACTTTCGAATTTGTACATGAGTTACTGGGCGCCCAATCAGGAATCGGCGGTGGCGGACGCTACAACGGTTTAATGGAAGAACTAGGCGGACAATCCCTTTCAGGAATTGGTTTTGGCTTAGGAATAGATCGCGCAGTTTTAGCCGCTGAGGCCGAAGGAGTACTTCCGCAAGGCTATTTTGTTTGCGATCTTTTTATTATTCCGCTGGGGAATAAGTGCAAAAGCAAATCTCTTGAGATAGCTCACCAACTTCGATCGCAGGGGATAGTTACGCAAATTGCATATGGTGATCGCGCCTTGAAAGGCGCGATGAAAGCTGCAGATAAGACTGGTTCACGTTTTGTAATAGTTTTGGGTGATAATGAACTCGCCACGGAAATAGTTGAACTCAAAGAGATGAAGACAGGTCAGAGCACATCAGTTACTCTTAGCGACTTAGCGCAAAGTTTAAAAAGAGTTTTGCGCCCTTGATGTCAGAGAAGTGGAAATAATAGCTAAATGTTAAGAAGTCATGGCGCAGGTGAGCTACGCAAATCCGATGCAGGAAGCACGGTCTCTTTAGCAGGTTGGGTTTCAAGGCGGCGCGATCATGGTGGAGTTGCATTTATAGATTTACGCGATTCAACTGGTTGGGTTCAAGTTGTAATTCGCGACGAAAAACTTGCCGGAATTCTGCGTGCCGAATGGTGTTTGCAGATAACTGGTGAAGTTGTTGCACGGCCTGACGGTAATGAAAACGCCGCGTTGCCTACAGGTGAAATTGAAGTTATGGGTGATGCCATTGTCGTGCTTTCCGAATCCGCCCCACTTCCGTTTCCAATAGATAGCGGCGATGGTTCTGAGATTAGCGAAGAGGTGCGGTTGAAATATCGCTATCTTGATTTACGTCGTGAAAAGCCGGCCGGGAATTTACGTTTGCGCTCTAAGGTTACTTCGACAATTCGCCGCGTGATGGAGGATGAAAGTTTTCTTGAAATCGAAACGCCATATTTGACTAGATCAACACCTGAGGGTGCGCGTGATTTCCTAGTCCCAGTT